>Ga0209257_1000506_pt1 | contig 68402 bp, 55 predicted proteins | sample AraplaCvi_mCL_r2_FD_184277 | JGI IMG/M metagenome (GOLD analysis project Ga0209257, IMG submission 184277) | Arabidopsis root microbial communities from North Carolina, USA - plate scrape MF_Cvi_mCL_r2 (SPAdes) (version 2) | ecosystem: Host-associated > Plants > Roots > Endosphere | place: USA...
GGCCGCGCGGGGTCTGCAGGTCGTACCAGATCCACTTGCCGTCGGCCGAGAAGAACTCGTGGCCGGCGATCTCGAAGTTCATGGTCCGGGTGTGGATCTTGGTCAGGCCCGTGCCGTCGGTGCGGATCGTCCAGATGCGGTCGACCCGGTGCCAGGGCCCCTCGTGGCAGAACATCACCAGGGTGGGATCGGTCGGCGAGAACTGGGCGTGGCCCAGCCAGCGCACCGACTTGTGGATCACCGTGCGGGCGCCGGTCTTCAGGTCGATGGTGAAGATCTCGGCCGGGACGTCGGTCTCGAAGCGTTCGGTCATCCGCACGCCCTTGGCCTTGGCGAAGGACAGCGGCTTGCCGTCCGGCCCCAGGGCCGCGTACTCGGCCTGGCCGAAACGCTTGCGGTCGTCCTCGGTCTTGGGCTGCAGCGGCTTGGCGCCGTAGGCCACCGAGCCCAGCAGCAGGGTCCCGTCGGCATTGATCGAATTGATCGCCCCGGCCGGGATCTGGGCGATCTGGCGGATCTTCTTCGTATCGACGTCGATGGCGTAGATGGTCTTGGGCCGGTCCGTGGCCAGGCCCTCGCTTCCGTCCGCCATCCTGGACGCGGTGACCGAATAGAGCACGTCGCGCGATTGGCGGGTGGTGAACAGCAGGTCGGCGCCGGGCCCCTTGACCAGCAGCGTCAGCTTGAAGGTCTTCAGGTCGCACAGCCAGACGCCGCCGGCGCTCTTGAGCACCAGCTTGTCGCCCTGCGGCGTGTAGCCGTTCTGGTGGAAATAGAGGTTCTGCGTGCCGGGCTCGTTGGACAATCGCACGATGCGATGGCCGGTCCTGGGATCGATCCAGTCGCGCGGCGGCTCGGCGCCGGAGGGCGCGGCCTGGCTCAGCGCCTGGCCCGGCGCGGCCAGGGCGCTCGCCAGGGCCAGGGCGCCGCCGCCCAGGAACTGGCGGCGATGGGCCGAGATCGTCGCGTTCGACATGAAGCTGCTCCCGAATGACTTGGCCGAATGAAAAGGACCTGGAGCGGAAGACGATCCGCTCCAGGCCAAAACGAGGAAGTGGGGGGGCGACTTCCTCAGTAGGTCCAGCGGACGCCGAGAATGATCTCGCGTCCGGTGTGGCGGTAGTCGTTCACGCGGTCGGCCACGTCGACATAGGCGTCGGTGTACTCGTCCGACAGGTTGATGCCCTCCAGCGTGACCGTGAGGTTGTCGCGGACCTTGTAGCTGGTGGAGAAGTCGTAATAGGTGCTGCCGTGGGTGCCGCCCTCGCTGTTGCCGTTCGAGCCCGGATAGCCGGTCAGGAAACCCGAGCGCTTGGCGGCCGAAACCCGGGCGCTGAACTTGTCGCGCTCGAAATAGAGCGTGGCGTTGGCCGTGGTCTTCGACTGGCCCGTCAGCTTGTTGTAGTTCGGCGCGGCCTCGGTGCCGTAGTTCACGTTCGAGTCGACATAGGTGAAGTTGCCGATGAAGCCGAAGCCCTTCAGGGCCTCGGGCAGGAAGGTGAAGGGCTGCTGATACTGCAGCTCGACGCCCTTCAGCGTGCCGCCCGTGCCGTTGTAGGGATTGGTGACGTCGAAGATGTCGCTGGGGACGGCGCCGGCGCTGGTGATCAGGCTGGTGGGCAGGTTCAGCGAGCTGTAGACGGCCTGGGTGGTCTTGCTGGCGATGAAGCTGTCGATCTTCTTGTAGAACAGCGCCACCGAGACCAGGGACTCCGGCGCGAAGTACCATTCGGCCGCCAGGTCGTAGTTGGTGGCGCGGAACGGCTCCAGGTCGGGATTGCCGAAATTGACCGTGCGGGTGGTGGCGCTGACCGAGCCGCCCGGCGTCAGGCTGCCCAGGGTGGGACGGGCCATGACCTTGGCGACGCCCAGGCGCAGCATCACGCCGTCAGTCGGCTCCAGCGACAGGTTCATCGACGGCAGCACGTCGGTGTAGTCGTTCCTGGCGGTGATGTAGGTGGTGTTGACGAAGCCCTGCGACACCAGCTTGGTCCGGGCCACGCGCGCCCCGAAGTCGGCCTTCAGCGGCATGCCGCCCAGGACCGTGGCCTTGACGACCGCCTGGCCGAAGCCGCTGAGATCGTCCTCGGCCACGTCGCGGGTGTCGCCCGACTGGACGATCAGCGGGTAGCTGAGCAGCTTGGTGTAGGCCAGGGCCTTGTCGATGTCGGCCACCACGTACGAGCGGTCGCCGCCCGGGAACGGGAAGTCGCGGCCGAAGCGGACAACCTTGGCGAAGGCGCCGACCCCGACCACCTGGTTGGCGCCGGTCAGGGTCTGGTTGCGGCTCTTGTCGCGATACTTGACCACGTACTGCTGGGCGTTGATGCCGCCGCGCAGGGTCAGGTATTCATCGACGTCGTACTCCACCTCGCCGGTCGCGGTGCGCACGATGTTCAGCGCCGTGCTCTCGCGCGAGCGCATCTCGGTCAGGGTGAACAGCGCCGGGTTGGTGACGTCGAAGCCGTAGGTGATGATCGGCGTGCGGTCGTTGGCGCGGGCGTCGTAGGTGTAGCCGTTGACGTCGTTGCGATCGAGCTGGAACGAGATCTGCTCGGGCATCGAATAGGCCGAGTTGGCCACGCCGATCCGGCCCTTGACCCGCAGGCGCTCGCTGAAGTCGTGCTTCCCGGCCAGGCTCACCTGGGTGAACTTGGTGTGGTCGCGCTGGATGCCGTTCTCCGAGCGGACGTCCACCTTGTCGAACACGCCGTAGGTGAAGGTGTTGCGGTCGTTGATCGCGTAGTCGCGGACGATCGTGCTCCCCACGCCGGCCGCGTTGGAGCGGCTGAACGAGATGGCCTCCAGGTTGGGGCTCTCGGTGAACTGGTCGAGGTCCGAGTAGAGAACGTCCAGGTCGAACCGGGTCTTGTCGGACGGCTGCCACTGGGTCGAGAAGGTCAGGCCCAGGCGCTCGGAATCGATCTTCGAAGCGGTGTAGCGCGGGATGCGCGGATAGAAGGCGTTCTGCACCTTGGCCAGCTCGGCCGGGCTGGTGCAGATCGTGCAGCCGGCGAAGTCGTCGGGGGCCTTGCCGTTCACCGCCTTGTCCCCGCCCTGCCAGCGGGTGGTGTTGAAGCCTTCCGCCACCGGCTGGCGCTTGGAATAGGCCACCGAGGCCAGGACGCCAAAGGTCTGGTCCTCGTTGGCCCAGCTGACCAGGCCGGCCACGCGCGGCAGGATGCGGTCGGTGATGCTGTTGAGGCTGCCCTCGGCCGAGCCGGCCGCCTTGAAGCCGCGGTAGTCGAACGGCCGGCCCGTCTGCAGGTCGACCGTCGCGCCCAGCGAGCCTTCCGGCGTGTCGGCCGACTGGGTCTTGCGCACGGTGATGCTGTTGAACAGCTCCGAGGCGAAGACGTTGAAATCGAAGCCGCGGCTGCGGTTGCCGCCGCCGGTGGCGATGGCGTCGACGCCGTTGATGCGCACGCGGGTGAAGTCGGCGTTGAGGCCGCGCACCGTGATCTGGTGGCCTTCCCCGCCGACGCGGTCGATGGTGACGCCCGGCAGGCGCTGGATGGCCTCGGCCAGGTTCTGGTCCGGGAAGGCCGCGATGTCCTCGGCCATGATGGCGTCGACCGCGCCGATGCTGTCGCGCTTGACGTCCAGCGCCTTGCTGAGGCTGCTGCGGAAGCCGGTCACCACCAGTTCCTCGACCTGCGACGCCTCGTCGACCGCGGGCGCGCCTTGGGCAGCGACCTGCGGCGCGGTCTGGGCGGTGGCGGCGCCGGCCAGGGACACGGCCAGGGCGAAAGCGGAGGCGCCAGAGGCCAGCAGACGCGTTTTCAGGGTGGTCGAGATCATGCGGTTTCTCCCCGTACAAAACCGGTTTGACACCGGTGTCTTGATTGGAACCACAAGTCTCAAAATGTGGAACCACTTACCACACCTTGCAACATCCGACGAAAGCCTGCAACTCTGGTATTACCAATTTGACGCGGGTTGTAGCGTCCGGACAACTAGGTGAGAGCAAGACTGCAATCATGCGACAAATTAAAGCCGTTGTATTTTCTGGACTTATTTTGAGTCTCGCGGCCTCGACGGCGTCCGCGGGCGCCGCATCCGACTTGACCGCTTTTCCTGGCGCGGAAGGCTTTGGCCGATTTTCGAAGGGCGGTCGCGGTGGTCGCGTAATCAAGGTGACCAATCTGAACGACGCCGGCCCCGGCTCGCTGCGGGCCGCGGTCGAGGCCGAGGGGCCGCGGATCGTGGTCTTCGACGTGGGCGGCGTGATCCGCCTGAAGAGCGACCTGAAGATCGCCAACGACTTCATCACCATCGCCGGCCAGACCGCTCCCGGCTACGGGATCACCCTGCGCGACGGCCAGTTCCTGATCCACGCCAACCACGTGATCGTGCGCTACCTGCGCTCGCGGGTCGGCGACGAGGCCGGCAAGGAATATGATTCGATCTCGATCGGCGGCGGCTCGGACATCATCCTCGACCACATCTCGTCGGGCTGGTCGATCGACGAGAGCCTGTCGGTGACCCAGAAGGTCACGCCCGAGGTCAAGCGCCTGACCAACGTCACCGTGCAGTGGTCGCTGATCTCGGAAAGCCTGAACCACTCGATCCACGAGAAGGGCGAGCACGGCTATGGCAGTCTGATCCAGGGCTCCTACGGCGCCAAGTACAGCTTCCACCACAACCTGTGGGCCCACCACGAGGCCCGCATGCCGCGCATCGGCAACTACGCGGGCGCCAAGGACGACGCCGAGGGCATCGTCCTCGATTTCCGCGACAACGTCTTCTACAACTGGGGCCAAGGGGCCACGACGGACTTCTACAACTGGGAGCCGGGCGTCAGCCGCGGCTACGCCATGGACCCGTTCTACGGCCGCCCCGACAACGCCTCGCGGTTCGCGGCCGGCGAGGACCTGAACACCAACGCCAACACCCGCTCCAACTTCGTCAACAACTACTACATCCAGGGGGCCAACACCGGCGGCCCGCTGGCCCTCTACATCCGCAACAAGAGCGGCAAGACTTATTTGTCGGGCAACTGGATGGACGGCAAGCTGGTGGCCGACCAGAAGAGCCTGGTCCTGGCCTCGACCGCCGCGCCGGGCGAGCATGTCGTCTCCGAGCCCTTCGCGTTCGGCCCGGTCGCGACCCAGCCCGCCGACGTGGCCTATCGCTTGGTGCTCGACAAGGCCGGCGCCTCCAAGGCCCGCGACCCGATCGACGCGCGGGTGGTCAAGAGCGTGCGCGACCGCACCGGCAAGATCATCAACAGCCAGAAGGAGGTCGGCGGCTGGTTCACCGCGTCCTCCACCGCCGCGCCCCGGGACAGCGACGGCGACGGCATGCCCGACGCCTGGGAGACCGCCCGCAAGCTGAACCCCAAGGATCCGTCCGACGCGTCGAAGGACCGCGACGGCGACGGCTACACCAACATCGAGGAGTACGTGAACGGGCTGGTGAGGTAGGGCGGCGAGGTTCGCCTAAACCGTTGTCATCCCGGAAGCCCCGCAGAGGCTGTCCGGGATGACAACGAGTTCAGGCAATCTCCCGTCACGGCAGAGGCTTGAACCCCTCGGCCCGCACCCTCCACCGGCCATCCTTGGGAAAGCCCGGCGCCGGGCCGCTCGAGCCGTCCCAGCCGCCCGCCATCATCGCCACGGCCGCCAGCAGCGCGCCGTTGGACGGGAAATAGGTCTCGGCCGCCCGCGAATAACCCGGACCGTCCTGTCCCGCCGGGGCGCCAGCCGAGGCGCCGGCGCCCGCCGAGGTCGGCACGAAGGCCTGGGCGTGGGCGTCCAGGTGCACGCGCGGGGTCATGCCGCTGACGCCGAACCTGTTGTTCTTCGCGTCGAAGAACAGCCAGTCCACCGCCTTGTCCGGCTCGCCCAGCCGCGCGGCGGTCATGGCCATCATCGGATAGTCCCAGCCCCAGGTCTGGCGCAGGTCCCAGTCGCGCTCGACGGCGCGCAGGGTGCGCCGCATGGCCTCCCGATCGACGCCCTTCCCCGGCAGCAGGCCATAGGCCATCAGGAACGAGGGGTGGTCGCGGTTCAGGCACTTTTCCTCGACCGCGTGGCGCGAGCAGTCGGCGCCCGCGGCCACCTCCCAGAAGTCGGGCCTCGACTCGGCGGGCAGGTAGAGGCCGTCCTTGATGGCCAGCGGCGCCAGGCCCCTGATCACCGCGTCCCATTCGGGCTTGCGCGCCAGGCCCCGGCGCAGCCGCCACTGCTGGGCCGTCTCCAGGCCCCAGCGGTAGTATTCCAGCTCGAAGGCGGGGTTGAAGGTGGTCAGGGGGTCGTAGTTCTCCTGCGCCGGGATGAGCGGCGGGCCCAGGACGAAGCGCCCCTGGTCGTCGCGGTGCGGGAAGCTGGCCAGCAGGTCGGCGGTCTGCTCGACCAGGTCGCCGTACCGGGCCAGGGTCGCCGGGGTCGGCTTGTCACGCCAGACCAGCTCGGACATCCAGATCGGGTGCGGCTGCTGCCACATGATGAACGGCGAGACCTTGCTGGGGCTGTCCACCCCGTCGGGCCCGACCATCTTGGGCCACCAGGCGCCCTTCAGGCCGTGGCTGGCCGCGCGGGCCTGGGCGTCCTTCAGGTGGCCCAGGTACCAGGGCAGGCTGCGCTCCAGATATTCGGGCCTGTTCCACAGGGCGAAATGCGCCGCGTGCCAGGGGTGCATCTCGAGGTGGAACTTGCCGTTCCAGCTGTTGGAGAACAGCCCTTCCTCCTGGGGCGGAACCTCGCCGGCGGCGTTCAGGGCCATCAGATATTGCGACAGCACCACCCGGCGCTCCAGTTCCACGGCGCGGGGATCGACGCTGCCGCTGAAATCGACGGCGGCGCCCTGGGTCCAATAGGTCTTCCAATGATCGCGCACCGCCTGGTCGGCCGCCGCCGGCGTCGGCAGGGCCGGCAAGGCGGCGCGGGAAAAGGCGACCTCCAGGCCCAGGGTCCGGCCCCTGGCCTTGGGCGCGACCTTGAAGCCGTGCGGCCCGTCGGGCGTGAAGCTGACCGCCTGGTCGGCCTGCAGCGCCGCGAAATAGCGGGTCTGGTCGATCTGGCGGGCCAGGTTCAGGGTCTTGGCCCCCTCCCCGGTCACCTGGGTCAGGTGGCCGCCGGGGTTGGACCAGTCGGACGGATCGGGATTGAGCGCCTTCGACACGCCCGGGAACTTCACCGACAGGCCCAGGCGGCCCTGGGCCACCAGAGCCGAATCGACGTCGACGATGATCATGTCGAGGGTCGGGTGCACGCGGGTGCGCACCGTCACCGCCTCGCCGTCATAGACGAACTTGCTGGTCAGGACGCCGGTCCACAGGTCCAGGTCCTGCCGGGTCTGGGTGATGTCCTCGAACCTGGCCGGCTGGCCCGTCTTCGAGCGCAGGTCCATCGCCACGCGGCCCAGGGAAAAGCGATGGGGGTTCTCGCGCAGCCAGGCCAGGGCCGGCCGGGTCGCGGCCTCGTTCCAGTCCTTCATGTAGGCGTAGGGCTGCGGGGTCCCGCGCACGTCGATCGACGTGGTCCCGTCGGCATAACTATAGCCGTTGGGGTTGGGAAAGCTGTGCCAGGCCCATTGGGCCTCGGTCAGCAGCGGCGCGATCTTCGAATAGGCCTCGGGAAAGGTCTGCAGGCCGGTGATGTCGGCCGTGAAGCCGATCTGGCCGTTGCCGACCATCAGCGGCGCGGAGGGATCGACCTTGGTCAGTCGGACGTCGTGACGGCTGACCAGGGCGTGGCGGTCGATCGGCTGGGCCAGGGCCGGGCCGCCCAGGGCGATGACGGCCAGGCCGGCCAGTAGCGCGCGTCGCATCGTTTCTCTCCCAAACCGCAAGCGGAGACGTCGGCGCCGACCCGAAGCCGCCCCAGCGCGCCGGTCGGGCGCGTTCGGGTCGCGCGCTCGATTGACGCTCATGGTTCCATTCTGTAGGAATGTTTCTCATATTGTGAAAGTCCATCGCAAGCCTTGATTGCGTCTGGACGGGCGTTCAGCGTCGGGGGTGTCACCATCATGGCCGGATCGAGCGTCGCGTGAGCGCCTACGCCACTCCCTACGCCAATCGTTTCGCCGGCCGCACGGCGGTGATCACCGGCGGGGCCTCGGGCCTGGGCAAGGCCGTGGCCGCGCGGATCGTCGCCGAGGGCGGCCAGGTGTGCCTGTGGGACCTGGACGCCGAGGGCCTGAAGGCCGCCGCCGCCGAGGTCGGGGCCGCCCACGCCGTGGCCCTGGACGTCTCCGACCAGGCCGCCGTGGCCGCCGCCGCCCAGGCCGCGAACACCGCCCTGGGCGGGCGCATCGACATCCTGGTGGCCTCGGCCGGCATCACCGGCGCCACCGCCCCGGTCCATGAATACCCGCTCGACAGCTGGCGGCGGGTGATCGACATCAACCTCAACGGCCTGTTCTACTGCTGCCGCGAGGTGGCCCCGTTCATGATCGCCGGCGGCTACGGCCGCATCGTCAACGTCGCCTCGGTGGCCGGCAAGGAAGGCAATCCCAACGCCAGCGCCTATTCGGCCAGCAAGGCCGGGGTGATCGGCCTGACCAAGTCCCTGGCCAAGGAATTGGCCACCCAGGGCGTGATCGCCAACAGCCTGACCCCCGCCACCTTCGAAAGCCCGATCCTGGAGCAGCTGCCCCAGAGCCAGGTCGACTACATGCGCTCCAAGATCCCCATGGGCCGCCTGGGCGAGGTCCACGAGAGCGCCGCCATGGTCTGCTTCATGGCCTCCGAGGAATGCAGCTTCACCACCGGCGCGACCTTCGACACCTCCGGCGGACGCACGACGTTTTAAGGAACAGCGGAGCGATGACCTATCTCGGCCCGATCATCGACCCGCACATGCATCTGTGGGACCTGGACCGGCACTATTATGGCTGGCTGCAGGACACCCCGCTGCCGAACAATCCGGCCGGCGACATGTCGCCGATCGCCTATCGTTCCTATGGCCTCGACGACTACCTGGCCGACACCGCCGGCTGGAACCTCGTCCAGACCGTCCATGTCGAGTGCGGCCTGCCGCCCAAGGACCAGCTGTCGGAAACCGACTGGCTGCAGGGCCTGGCCGAGACGCGCGGGGTGATCGGCGGGATCGTGGCGGGCGCCAACCTGGACGATCCCGGCGTCGAGCCCCTGCTCGAGGCCCACGCGGCGCGGCCCCATGTCCGTGGCGTGCGCCAGATCGTCAACTGGCACAAGGACCCGGCCAAGACCTACGGACCGACCGACCTGCTGCTGAGCGACGCATGGCGCGCCGGCTACGCCCTGCTGGCCAAGTACGGCCTGTCGTTCGACCTGCAGCTCTATCCGTCGCAGATGGCGACCGCCGCCGAGCTGGCCGCCGCCCATCCGGACATCCCCGTGATCGTCAACCACGCCGGCATGCCCACCGACCGCGACGAGGCCGGCCTGGCCGCCTGGCGCGAGGGCCTGGCCCTGCTGGCCGAGCGGCCGAACGTCAGCTGCAAGATCTCGGGCCTGGCCATGATCGACCGCGCCTGGACCGTCGACAGCCTGCGCCCCTTCGTGCTGCGGGTCATCGAGACCTTCGGCCCGGCCCGCTGCATGTTCGCCAGCAACTTCCCGGTCGAGAAGGTGCACGGGTCGTTCGGCGGTTTCTACGCCGCCTATGACGCGATCACGGCCGATTTCCGCCCGGCCGAGCGGGACCTGATGTTCGCAGGGACGGCCAGTCGGATCTACCGCTTGCCGCCGCCGACGACCTGACCAACGACAAGAGCAAGAAACGGGAGGACACGATGAGCAAAGACCAGGACCGGCCCCTCGCCTTCCGCATGCAGCTCAAGCCCGGCGTCGCCGCCGAATATGAGCGCCGCCACGACGACCTGTGGCCCGACCTGGCCGACGCCCTGCGCAAGGCCGGGATCCACGACTATTCGATCTTCCTGGACGAGCAGACGATGGGCCTGTTCGCCGTCCTGCGCCTCAGGCCCGACAACAGCAAGGACGCCCTGCCGCTGGAGCCGGTGATGAAGCGCTGGTGGGACTACATGGCCGACCTGATGGAGGTCCATCCGGACAATCGGCCGGTCGAATGGCCGCTGAAGCCCGTCTTCTATTTCGAGGGCTAGGATGACCCGCCTCCCCCTCCGCGCCCACCTTCTTGGGCTTGGGTCGCTGGTCGCGGCCCTGCTGGCGACCAGCGCCCTAGCCGATCCCGTGCGCTACACGATGACGGCGTTCACCAACGCCAGCCAGTCGAACATGAGCGTCTACGACTCGGCCGACGCCACGCGCTTCACCCTGAAGAAGCCGCTGGCCTACACCCCGCCCCAGGGACTGATCCGCGATCCCAGCGTGATCAGGCACACCGACGGCTGGTACTACGTCGCCTACACCACCGGCTGGACCGGAAACACCATCGGCCTGGCCCGCAGCCAGAACCTGACCGACTGGACCTTCCTGTGCGACGTGACCATCAAGCTTCCCGGCGACGCTCCCGACCCGACCAACAGCTGGGCGCCGGAATGGTTCGTGGACCAGGACGGGTCGGTGAACCTGATCCTGTCGGTCTCGACCACCGGCATTGCCGGCCAGTTCCGGCCCTATCGCATCACCGCGACCGACGCCGCGCTGGCGACCTGGTCCGCGCCCAGGCCCCTGGCGGGCCTGGGTCCCAACTTCATCGACACCTTCGTGGTGCGCGAGGGCGGCCTCTACAACGCCTTCGCCAAGAACGAGACCAGCAAGTTCATCGAGCTGTGGACAGCCCCCTCGCTGGACGGCCCCTGGCAGGCCAAGGGAACCGGGGACTGGGCGGGCTGGGGCAAGGGGGTCGAAGGCCCCGCCATGGTCCGCACGCCCGACGGCGGCTGGCGGATCTATTTCGACGAGTACTCGGCCAAGCGCTACTGGTACAGCGACAGCAAGGACGGCTTCCGCACCTGGACGCCGAAGGCCGAACTGCCGGCGCTCTCGGGCACGGTGCGCCACTTCACGGTGCTGAAGGAAGGCGGCGACGCCGCGGTCGCGGCCAAGCCCGGCTCGCCGGCCATTGGGGTCCACCAGATCACCTGGGACAGGTATTCGCTGAAGGTCGACGGCGAGCGGGTCTTCTCCTGGGGCGGCGAGTTCCACCCCTTCCGCGTGCCCAGCCCCGACCTGTGGCGCGACATCCTCCAGAAGATGAAGGCCAGCGGCTACAACACCGTCGCCGTCTATTTCGACTGGGGCTACCACTCGCCGAAACAGGGAGTCTACGACTTCCAGGGCGTGCGCGACATGGACCGCGTGCTGACCATGGCCAAGGAAGAGGGTCTCTACGTCATCACCCGCGCCGGGCCCTATGTGAACGCCGAGCTGACGCGCGGCGGCTTCCCGGGCTGGCTGGTCAACCAGCAGGCCCGGGCCCGCACCGACGCGCCGGAATATATCGCCGCGGCCGACGAATGGCTGAGCCAGATCAACGCCGTCATCGCCCGCCACCAGCTGACCACCGGCCAGGGCACCGTGATCGCCCACCAGATCGAGAACGAGCTCGACGTGGTCGGCGCGCCGCAGCAGCGCTACATGCAGTGGCTGGACGACAAGGCCAAGGCCGACGGGATCACCGTCCCGATCTTCCACAACGACAAGGGCCGCAACGGCTATTGGGTCCCCAAGGGCTCGAACGTGCCGGGCACGGTGGAAGGCCCGAACGACCTCTACGCCTTCGACGGCTATCCCGGCGGCAGTTGCAAGGTCGACTCCACGCCGTCCAGCCCCGGCGTCGCGCCCGACTGGGGGCTGTACGGGCCCGGCGGCGCCAAGGGCGGGGCCTCGGCCAGCCCCAACACCCCCGGCTTCGCGGCCGAGTTCGGCGGCGGCTGGTTCGACTACTGGGGCAGCAACGGCGACTACGACTGCACGGCCATCCATCGCGGCGTTGGCTACCAGCGGGTGTTCTACGGCACGAACATCGCCAACGGCCTGACGATCCAGAGCTTCTACATGACCTACGGCGGGACCTCGTGGGGCTGGCTGCCGGCCCCGGTGGTGTTCACCTCCTACGACTACGGCTCGGCGATCAACGAGGCCCGGGGCCTGCGCGACAAGGCCCGCATGATGAAGCAGATGGGCCAGTTCGTCGCCGCCGTGCCGGACCTGCGCCGCATGGACAAGGGCGAGGCCGTGGTCCCGTCAAACGACAAGGTCCGCGTCTATCACGACGTCAACGCCGAGACCGGAAGCCACCTCTATGTGGTGGTCCACAATCCCAGCAGCGGCGTGAGCGACGAGGCCTTCACCTTCAAGGTCAAGACCCGCGACGGCGAGTACGAGGTCCCGTCGCGGATCAAGGGTCAGGACAGCAAGATGCTGATGGCCAGCTACAACCTGGGCGGCCAGCGGCTGGTCTATTCGACGTCCGAGATCCAGACGCACCTGAAGTGGAACGACGGCGACCTGGCCCTGCTGTACGGCCGGGCCGGCGAGGCGGGCGAGACGGTGCTGCGCTACGCCTGCGCGCCGAAGGTCGAGGTGCTGGAGGGCGAGGTCCAATCGGCCTTCGACGCCGCCAAGGGCGACCTGAAGCTGACCTACGCCCACGGGGGCGCCAACGGGGGCCTGGCCCGCGTACGGATCACCGGCGGCGGTCGCCCGCCCCTGACCCTGCTGCTGGCCGACGCCGAGACCGGCCAGACCTTCTGGCGTCGGGGCGCCCTGCTGGTGCGCGGCCCGGGCCTGGTGCGCAGCGACGCGACCAGGGGCGGCGTGCTCAGCCTGACCGGCGACACCGAGGCCGACAGCCCGCTGGAGGTGTTCGCGCCCAGGGGCGTGACGGCGATCCGCTGGAATGGCGCGAGGGTCGCGGCCAAGGCCACGGCCTCGGGCAGCCTGCTGGCCGACAAGCCCCTGGCCGGCCCGGCGGCGATCACCCTGCCCGACCTGGCAAAGCTGGACTGGAAGACGGCGCCGGGCTCGCCCGAAGCCGACCCCAGGTTCGACGACGGCGCCTGGCTCAAGACCGAGGGCCGCCGCGGCGGCTCGACCGTGCGCGGTCCTACGGGCCAACCGGTGCTCGACATGAGCGCCTACGGCTTCCACCAGGGCGATGTCTGGTATCGCGGCCGCTACCAGGGCAAGCCCGACATCGACACCCTGACCCTGCACTACGGCGGCGGCGGGGTGGGCATGCTGCAGGTCTGGCTGGACGGCCGGTTCCTGGGCCAGCACGAGCTGGACGGCGGCCTGCCGCGCCCGATCACCATGGGCGTGGCGACGTTCAAGGTCCCTACGGACCTGCGCAGAACCGGCGAGCACGTGATCTCGGTGATGGTCCGCAACAACGGCCACAACTGGGACCTGGACGCCGACGACCTCCACAAGGAGGCTCGCGGCCTGGTCTCGGTCTCGCTGTCGGGGCCCGGCAGCTACAGCTTCGCCGTGCCGATCGCCTGGAAGATCCAGGGCAACCTGGGCGGCGAGGACATCCAGGACCCGGTGCGCGGCAACGCCAACAACGGCGGCCAGTACGGCGAGCGGATGGGCTGGCACCTGCCGGGCTTCCCGGACGCCTCATGGGCCAGGGCTAACATGGCCGCGACCGCGCCCTACGCCGGCACGACCTGGTACCGCACGAGCTTCGACCTGAACCTGCCCAAGGACCAGGACACCACCCTGGGCCTGGCCATCGGCGATCCGGACAAGCCGCGCTCGCCCGGCCGCTACCGGGTGCTGATCTTCGTCAATGGCTGGAACATGGGCCAGTTCATCGCCCATGTCGGCCCGCAGCGGACCTTCGTCCTGCCGACCGGCATCGTCGACCTGCACGGCCGCAACACCCTGGCCCTGGCGGTGACCAGCGACGGCGCGCCCGGCGACGCCCTGGAGACCGTCAAGCTCGTCAACCTGCGCACCGTGCGCGGCGGCCTCCCCGTCGCCCGCGTTCCCGCGCCCGACTTCAAACCCTGACCGGACGCTCCCCCGTCCGCGCCTGCAAGACTTCCAAGGAGACCATCGTGCCCAATCTCGCCCACGGCCTCGAGGCCAAGGACATCAAGGCCAAGATCGCCCTGCTGATCAGCAACCTGGTCGACATCCAGGACGAGACCGGTGAGTTCCTGCTGCGCCTGGACGACGGCCGGGTGATCGACACCAAGGGCTGGAACGACTGGGAATGGACCCACGGCGTGGGCCTGTACGGCCTGTGGAAGCAGTACGAGATGACCGGCGACCCGCGGGCCTTCGAGATCATGACAAAGTGGTTCGCCGACCGCTTCGAGGCCGGCACCCCGACCAAGAACATCAACACCGTCTCGCCGTTCCTGACCCTGGCCTACCTGTACGAGGCCACCGGCGACCACACCTATCTGCCCTATCTGGAGACCTGGGCCGACTACGTGATGTACGAGGGCCCGCGCACCGAGGAAGGCGGCTTCCAGCACATCGTCTTCAACAGCGAAAACCCCCAGCAGCTTTGGGACGACACGCTGATGATGAGCGTCCTGCCCCTGGCCAAGATCGGCCTGCTGCTGGGCCGCGACGACTTCGTCGAGGAGGCCAAGCGCCAGTTCATGGTGCACGTCAAATACCTGGCCGACCGCAAGACCGGCATGTGGTTCCACGGCTGGACGTTCGAGGGCCGGCATAACTTCGCCGACGCTCTGTGGGCGCGCGGCAACTGCTGGGTGACGATCGCCATCCCCGAGTTCATCGAGCTGCTGGACCTGCCGCCCGGCGACGCCCTGCGCGACTTCCTGATCGACACCCTGGAAGCCCAGATCAAGGCCCTGGCCCGCTACCAGGACGCCGAAACGGGCCTGTGGCGGACGCTGGTCGACGACAAGACCTCGTACCTGGAAGCCTCGGCCACGGCCGGCTTCGCCTACGGAATCCTGAAGGCCGTGCGCAAGCGCTACGTCGGCCGCGAGTATCAGGAGATGGGGATCAAGGCGCTGAAAGGCGTCCTGGCCAACATCGACGACAAGGGCGAGTTGCAGCAGGTGTCGTTCGGCACCCCGGTGTTCGACACCCTGCAGGGCTACAAGGACATCCCCCTGACTTCGATGCCCTACGGCCAGTCGCTGGCCATCCTGGCCCTGGGCGAGTTCCAGCGCGCCTTCATCTAGCTTCGGCGGACTTGACCCGATCCGGTCGCGAGACCGGATCGGACGGGGCGACAAGACCCCTCTTCATTCGGGAATGACACGCAGATGGCGACGCCGGAACTCCGCACACCCACCTGGATCAACTACTGGGGCTGGGGTTCCGGCGACATGCTGGGGGCCGGGGCGCAGGCCGTGATCACCGGCTGGCTGGCCTATTTCTTCATCACCTTCTGCGGCCTGTCGGCGGTCGAGACCGGCCTGATCCTGGGCCTGCCTCGGCTGCTGGAGGCCATCACCTGCCCGTTGATCGGCTACATCTCCGACAACCTGCGCCACACCTGGGTCGGACGGAAGATCGGCCGGCGCAAGATCTTCCTGATCATCACCATCCCGCTGTTGCCCAGCTTCACCCTGATCTTCGTCACGGGCCAGACCTTCGCCTACTACCTGACGACCTTCGTCTTCTTCGAGTTCCTGTACACGATGTTCCTGATCCCGTGGGAAACCCTCGCGGCGGAAATGACCAAGGATTACAAGAAGAAGGCCAAGTTCGCCGGCGCGCGGATGCTGATCGCCCAGAGTTCGGCGATCCTGGCCTCCTACCTGCCGACCCTGATCATCAACCACTTCGGCGGCAAGGATTCGTCCGGCACCTTCCTGATCATGGCCGCGATCTTCGGCGGGCTGTTCAGCCTGGTGGTGCTGCTGGTCGTGTTGTTCACCTGGGAGCGCCCCTACACTGAGGCGGAAAGGCAGATCCAGCCGGAGCCCATGGACTGGGGCAAGGCGGCGCTGATCCCGGTCAACATGTTCCGCGACCTGTTCTCGACCCTGCGCATCAAGGCCTTTCGCCAGCACCTGTCGCTCTATCTGGGCGGCTACATCTCGCAGGACATCTTCAACACCGCCTTTCCGCTGTTCGTGGCCACGGTGATGATGGGCGCCACCCTGGTTATCTCCCAACTGATGACGACCATGTATGTCGCCCAGCTGGTCTCGGTGATGATCGCCATCAACGTGGTGATCCGCACCGGGCCGACGGCCGCCTATCGCATGGCCATCAGCTTCGTCGGCGCGGCCCTGCTGCTGTTCCTGGCCTTCTACCTGATCAAGCCGGCGGGCTTCGCCGAGGGGCTGACGGCGCTGGGCGGCGACACCTTCGCGGCCTTCATCCCCACCAGCGCGGCGTTCAATCCGATGGTGGCGTTCTGGCTGTTCGTCCCCATCGTCCTGGCGGGGCTGGGCCGCGGGACGCTGAACTTCGTGCCCTGGAGCGTCTACAACTACCTGCCCGACATCGACGAGGCCGTGACCGGCCAGCGCCGCGAGGGCATCTTCGCGGGGGTGATGACCCTCGTGCGCAAGATCGCCCAGTCCGGAGCCATCGTGGTCACCACCTCGCTGATCGGCCTGGGCGGGTATGTCTCGGCCGACAAGACCCATCCCGGCGTCGCCGTGGTCCAGTCACCCGAGGCGGCTCGCGCCGTGGTGCTGGTGATGGTCGGCGGACCGATCCTGGTCATGCTGTGGGGACTGTGGGTCTCGTGGTCGTTCCGCCTCAACGCCCGCACGCACGAAGTGCTGATCCTCGAGGTCGAACGCCTGCGCGCCGGCGAGATGGAACCACAGAACGCGGAGTCCAAGGCGATCGTCGAGAACCTGACCGGCTGGCGGTTCGAACGGCTGTGGGGGCGCGGCTAGGCTACGCCCCCGCGCCCTAGCCCTGCCCCGGGATCGGCAGGCGTTCCATGATCTCCACCGAGTCCCCCGGGAAGATCGCGAAGTGCGGATGGTTCTCGAACATCGCCGCCGCCGCCTCGTGGGACACGGCCTTCACCAGGATGTAGCCGCCGACCCGGTTGCGGATGTCGCTGACGCCGGACTTGGACACCTTCTTGGTCTTGCCCAGCGGCCCGCCGTGATCGACCACCGCGTCGGCGTGGTCGGCCATCCATTGGCCCCAGGCCGCCATGCCCTTGGCCATGGCCTCTTCGCTCATCGCGTTCGGATCGACCGGGGTGTCGCCCCCCATGTAGAGGGCCAGGAAAGTCTTCATCGGCGTGTCCTCCTCAAGGGCCCTCGGGGCCGAGGCCGAGCATAGCCCGGCCCCGGCCCGAAGTCGCGAAATCACCTCACCGCGCCACCAGCACCTCGGCGATCTGCACGGCGTTCAGGGCCGCGCCCTTGCGCAGGTTGTCGCCGCTGACGAACAGCGCCAGGCCGTGCTCGACGGTCGGGTCGGGACGCACGCGCCCCACGAACACCGGGTCCTGACCGGTGGCCTCCAGCGGATTGGGAACCGCGGTCACCACCACGCCCGGCGCCCGGCCCAGAAGCTCCAGCGCCCTGGCCGGCGACAGCGCCCGCTCGAACTCAGCGTTGATCGACAGCGAATGGCCCGTATAGACCGGCACGCGCACGCAGGTGCCCGAGACCGGCAGACCCGGAATCTCCAGGATCTTGCGGCTCTCGTCGCGCAGCTTCAGCTCCTCCTCGGTGTAGCCGTCCTCGCCCAGCACGTAGTTCAGCGGCGCCACGTTGAAGGCGATCGGAACGGCCCACTTCTCCGGCGGAGGGAAGGCCACGGCCTGGTTGTCGCGCGCCAGGCCGGCGCCGCCGTCCGGCGCGGCGCGGACCTGGGACTCCAGCACCTTGATCCCGGCCAGGCCGCCGCCCGACACCGCCTGGTAGGTCGAGACCGTCAGGCGCTTGAGGCCCGCCGCCTCGTGCAGGGGCTTGAGCACCGGCATGGCCGCCATGGTCGTGCAGTTGGGATTGGCGACGATGCCCTTGGGGATCGAGGCCAGGGCGTGCGGGTTCACCTCGGCCACCACGAGCGGCACCAGCGGATCGTCGCGCCAGGCCGAGGAGTTGTCGATGACTACCGCCCCGGCGGCGGCGGCCTTCGGCGCCAGGGCCCGCGAGGCCGCGCCGCCCGCCGAAAAGAACACGATATCCAGTCCTCGATAGTCCGCCGTGGCGGCGTCCTCGACCGCGATCTCCTGGCCGTTCCAGGCCAGAGTGGTCCCGGCCGATCGCGCCGAGGCGAACAGACGCAGGGACTTCAGGGGAAAATTCCGCTCAGCCAGCAGGATGCGCATCATCTCGCCGACCAGTCCGGTGGCGCCGACGATGCCCACGCGGGGCGGATTGGAAGGGGAAAAGGTCTGGCTCACTTGGGCGTCTCCTGTGAATGCGGAGGCGCGGGTGTCTGCCGTCTGGGAAGAGACAGGCCCCGCGCATCGGCGGGGCTTCTGTCCGGACGTCGTGCTCTAGACCAGGCACGCACCCGCACACGCCCCGCCGAGGCGGGTCGTTTTGCGGGTGATAATCTTGGTCGTTGCGACGAACATGGCGCAGTTCTCTAGGGGCGAACGCGGCGGATGTAAACGGCCGAGCTCCGAGGCGCCTCGCGTTTTCGTCAGCCCGGCGACGGAACGGTCGGGGACATGCGCGGACGCATGTCCCCGGCCTGGCCCTAGTTCAGGTCCAGCACCACCACCGACTTGCTCGGCAGGGTGGCGGTCAGCACGTCGCCCTTGATCGAGGCGGCGGTGAAGGCCGCCGGCTTGACCGCGTTAGGCGCGTCGAAGGTGTTGTGGGCGGCCATGGTCGAGGCCGTCAGCACCCTCCCCTTGGCCGTCTTGCCGGTCACGCCCGTGAGCTTGACCGTCACGGTCGCCGACTTGTTCGGATCCACATTGACCAGCGCCAGGTGCACCACGCCGGCCGTGTCCCGCGCCGCCGAGGCGTTGACCGCCGGGACGCTCGACTTGCCCAACGTATAGTTCGGGCTGTTGACCTCCAGCGGCAGCGAGGTCGCGCCCTGGAACGGCTTGTAGAGGTCGTAGACCCAGTAGGTCGGGGTCAGAACCATCTTTTCCTTGTCGGTCAGGATCATCGCCTGCAGCACGTTGACCATCTGGGCGATGGCGGTCAGCCGCACCCGGTCGGCGTGCTTGTGAAAGATGTTCAGGTTCACGCCGGCCACCACCGCGTCGCGCATGGTGTTCTGCTGGTAGAGGAAGCCCGGATTGGAGCCCGGCTCGACATTGTGCCAGATGCCCCACTCATCGACATAGAGTCCGACCTTCTTCTCAGGGTCGTACTTGTCCATGATGGCGCTGTGCTTGCTGACAAGCTCTTCCATCTTCAGGGTCTGGACCATGGTGTCGGCCCACAGCTGCTCATTGAACTCCGTCGCCGAGCCCTTGTCCTTCCAGCTACCGGTCGGGATCGTGTAGTAGTGCAGGCTCAGCGCGTTCATGTTCTTGGCCGCGCCGGCCATCAGAGTCTCGGTCCAGGCGTAGTCGTCGGCGTTGGGGCCGCTGGCCACCTTCACGGTGCTGGTTCCGGGCGGGACCCGCACGAACTCGGCGAAGTTACGATACAGGTTGGTGTAGTGGGCCGCCGTCATCTGGCCGCCGCAGCCCCAGTTCTCGTTGCCGACGCCGAAGTAGTCGAGCTTCCAGGGTTTGTCGCGGCCGTTGGCCCGGCGCATGTTGGCGATCGTCGACTTGGTCGGCGAGACCATGTACTCGACCCACTCGGCCATTTCCTGCGGCGTGCCGCTGCCGACATTGCCGGCGACATAGGTCTTGGAGCCGATCAGTTCGGCGAAGTCCATGAACTCGTTGGTGCCGAAGCTGTTGGGCTCCTCGACGCCGCCCCACAGCACGTTGACCTTCACGGGGCGCTTGTCGCGCGGACCGATCCCCTCGCGCCAGTGATAGTCGTCGGCGAAGCAGCCGCCCGGCCAGCGGATCACGGGCACGTGGATCTGCTTCAGCGCGGCGACCACGTCGTTGCGATAGCCCTTGGTGTTGGGGATCTTGCTGTCTTCCCCGACCCAGACGCCCTCGTAGATGCCCCGGCCCAGGTGCTCGGCGAACTGGCCGTAGATTTCCGGCTGGATCACCGCGCCGGGCTGGTCGGCCCGCAGGGTGGCGGTCACGGCGGTCTGGGCGACGGCGGTCCCGGCCGTCGCCAGCGCGGCGACAGCAAGGCCCGCGACGAGCGCGTGCTTCAGCGTGGTCAGCTTCACGATATTCTCCCTAGGGTCGCCGTTGGTCGGCGTTTGTCTTCGGTGGTTTGGATCAGTGGTTGTCGCGCGGCAGGCCCTTGGTCTGGGCGATGCGCTGATACTTCACGGCCGGCTCCAGCACGGCTCCGGTCTCCATCTGACCGACGATGGCCCGCTGGATCTCCTGCCAGGGCGTCTGGCTTTCCGGATAGGCGTAGCCGCCCGCCGCCTCGAGCGCCTTGCGCCGCGCGACGATCTCCTCCGGCGTGACCAGCACGTCGACGCGCGACTTGCGCAGGTCGACCCGCACCCGGTCGCCGGTCTTCAGCAGGGCCAGGCCGCCGCCGGCCGCCGCCTCGGGCGAGGCGTTGAGGATCGAGGGCGAACCGGAGGTGCCCGACTGGCGTCCGTCGCCGATGCACGGCAGCTGGTGGATCCCCTTCTTGATCAGGTAGTCGGGGGCCCGCATGTTCACGACCTCGGCCGCGCCGGGATAGCCGATCGGCCCGGCCCCGCGCATGAACAGCACGCTACGCTCGGTGATGCCGACAGCCGGATCGTCGATCCGGTGGTGGTAGTCCTCGGGTCCGTCGAACACCACGGCCTGCCCTTCGAAGGCGTCCGGGTCGTCCGGGTCCGACAGGTAGCGTTCGCGGAATTCCTTGGTGATCACGCTGGTTTTCATGATCGCCGAATTGAACAGGTTGCCGCGCATGACCACGAAGCCGGCGCGCTCGACCAGCGGCTTGTCGAACGGACGGATCACCGCCTCGTCCTCGATGGTCGCGTTGCGGCAGGCTTCGCCGATGGTCTTGCCCGAGACGGTCAGGGCGTCCTCGCGGATCAGACCCTGGCCCATCAGCTGGTTGACCACGGCGGGCACGCCGCCGGCATGGTAATAGTCCTCGCCGAGATATTCGCCGGCCGGCTGCAGGTTGACCAGCAGCGGCACTTCCTCGCCATAGGTCTGCCAGTCATCGACGCTCAGCTCGACGCCCATGTGCCGGGCCAGGCCGTTCAGGTGGATCGGGGCGTTGGTCGAGCCGCCGATCGCCGAATTGACGACGATGGCGTTCAGGAACGCGTCGCGGGTCAGGATGTCGGACGGCTTGATGTCCTGCTCCACCAGCTCGACGATCCGCAGGCCGGTCTCGTAGGCGTTCTGCTGCCGGTCGCGGTACGGGGCCGGGATGGCGGCCGAGCCGGTCAGCGACATGCCCAGCGCCTCGGTCAGCGAGTTCATGGTCGTGGCCGTGCCCATGGTGTTGCAATAGCCGGTCGACGGGGCCGAGCTGGCCACCAGCTTGATGAAGCCGGCGCGGTCGATCTCGCCGGCCGCCAGCATCTCGCGGGCCTTCCAGACGATTGTGCCCGAGCCAGTGCGCTGGCCCTTGTGCCAGCCGTTCAGCATCGGGCCCACCGACAGGGCGATGGCCGGAATGTTGACCGTCGCGGCGGCCATCAGGCAGGCGGGGGTGGTCTTGTCGCAGCCGATGGTCAGCACCACGCCGTCGATCGGATAGCCGTACAGGGTCTCGACCAGGCCCAGATAGGACAGGTTGCGGTCCAGGCCTGCCGTCGGACGCTTGCCGGTCTCCTGAATCGGGTGGACCGGGAACTCCAGCGCAATGCCGCCGGCGGTGCGGATCCCCTCGCGGATCCGCTCAGCGAGCACCAGGTGGTGACGGTTGCAGGGCGACAGGTCGCTGCCGGTCTGGGCGATGCCGATGATCGGCTTGCCCGACTGCAGCTCCTCCAGCGACAGGCCGAAGTTCAGGTAGCGCTCCAGGTACAGCGCCGTCATGTCCGCATTGTCGGGATTGTCGAACCAGGCGCGCGAACGAAGAGCGCGAGGCGGAACGGCGGCAGAGCTCATGACAGTCCTTGATAAGGCGGCCCCTGCTGGGAGAGGGGGCCTTGGGTCGGCGACGGCGGGAGGGCTTGACGGGACGTCAGGAGGATTGTCCGCCACCCGGGCGGAGCGACCGACATCCCGCTCGTCTCACTCCTGTTCATTTGTCTGACTATACCGCTCAGGACGCGGCGTCAATGTGAGAGCTGCGCTGCTCGACACGCGCAATAAACCGGGCCTTCTAATTGAACGAATAGGGAAATCATCCGTCCGGAGTTGTCGGACGATAGACTGAGCAGGAAGCTCAACGGATATGAAAAATCCATGGTCGGGGGCCAGCTCGGGCCGCGCGCAACGCCCTTCCGGCGGCGTTCAGCGGCCGACGCCTCGGCTCTGCGGAACGCTGATTCCCTTGCCGCGCGCCGCCGGGCGACGACGCTGAGGAGCGCCGGCCTTACGCCGCTCAGCTGACGATGAAGGTCGCGCCGGCCCTGTCGCCGGCGTCCTTGACCGGCCCCACCACGACGGCGCCGTCGCGGTGGCGCAGATAGCCGCCGCCCGGCGCCAGGGCCGCGAACGAGACCCCTCGCCCGGCCAGTCCGCGCACCCGGCGAAAACCGCTCCGCGCCGGATTCTCGGTCGCGGGAGCCAGCACGACGCCGCCGTTCGCCTCGACCCGCAGCGCCTGACCTGGCTTCAGAATCGGCTCCAGCACCACAGCGCCGGCCGGCCCGGCCTTCTGGCGGAACTGCGTGGTCGCCAAAGCGCCGTCTCCGACCGCCAACCGCGTCCCGTCCAGGCGAAGATAGGCGCCCGGCCGGTCCAGCGGCGCGAAGCGGTCGGGGATCTCGCCGGCCCCGACCGGCACGCCGAAGTCCGGGGTTCCGTCGGGACGATAATAGAGGCGCTGCACTCGCGTGTGCCGGTTCGGGTCGAACAGCGGGTCGCCCTTGATGGTCTTGTAGTCGCGCCCGTGGAAGACCAGCACGTCGCGGCCCTGCTCGTCGATGGTGAACGAATTGTGCCCCGGCCCGTAGACGCCCGTCTCCTCCGACGAGACGAAGACCGGAACCCGCGACTTGCTCCAGGCGTCCGCCGACATCAGGTCGGCGTCGGCGTCGGCGGTCAGCAGGCCCAGGCAGTAGCGAGCGTCGGTGGCGCTGGCGGAATAGGCGATGAACACATGGCCGTTGCGCGCTAGGAAGGCCGGGGCCTCGTTGACCTTGAAGCCTTCGATCTCCCACGGCAGCGTCGGAACGCTCAGGCGGACCGGCGGCCGGGCCAGGATGGTGGGGCTGGCCAGCGGAGCCAGGTAGAGGTTGCTGTTCGTGGCGATCCCCGGCTCCTGCTGCGCCCAGCACAGGTAGCGCACGCCGCGATGGCTGAAGACGGTGGAGTCCAGCGTGAAAGTGTCCCACGGCGTCTGAAGCTGGCCCAGCACCTCCCAGCGCCCGGTCAGGGCGTCGCGGTCCAGGCAGCGCAGGACGTAAGTGCGGATGTGGAACGGCTCGCCCGCGTCGCCGGCCGCGAAATACATGTGCCAGCGCCCGTCGATCTGATGCAGCTCGGGCGCCCAGATATAGCCGCCCAGCTTGCCCTGAGCAGGCCGTCGCCAGGTCACCGTCTCCGGCGCGGTCGCCAGGCCGGCCAGGGTGCGCGCGCGCCGCAGGACCAGCCGGTCATATTCGGGAACCGAGGCGGTCATGTAGTAGTCGCCGTCGTGGTGGCGGAACACCTGGGCGTCGGCCCGCTGCCGCACCAGCGGATTGCGGGCGACGTCGCCAGAGCTCTTCGCCTGAGCTGCGAACGGCGCGGCGACGCCCAGCGCGGCCGCGCCGGCGCCAGCCATCACGGCGCGCCGCGACGACGGAAAATCGAAACTCATCGCGGAATCTCCGGCTCAGTCCTTCGGGTCGATCGCCGCCCGGGTGTCTTCCAGGGCTAGGCCGACCAGCTTCTCCATGGCCTGTCGCGCCTGGTCCGGCCGGGCGGCGGCGATGGCGTCGAACACCTTCCAGTGGTCGGGCATGGGGTCGCGCGGCAGCTCGCGCTTGCGCTGCTTGAAGATCGTGGTCCAGCGCACCGCGGCGCCGATGCTGCTGGACAGGGTGAACAGCGGTGGATTGCCGGTGGCCTCCAGCACAGTGTCGTGGAAGTCCCGGTCGGCGGCCTGGCCGGCCTCGGTGGCCAGGGTCTGGCTCTCCATCTGGATCAGCGCCTTGCGCATACGCTCCAGCTGGGTGTCGTTGCGACGCTCGGCGGCCAGGGCCGCGGCGGCGGGTTCGACGATCATTCGCAGTTCGTACAGCCCCTTGAGGAACTCCTCGCTGGGCTCGGATTCGAAGAACCAGGCGAGGACCTCGGGATCCAACAGGCTCCAGCGGTTGCGCTCGGTGACGCGCGTGCCGGTCTTGGGACGACTCTCGACCAGCCCCTTGGCGGCCAGGATGCGGATGGCCTCGCGATAGGCGCTGCGCGAGACGTGCAGCTGTTCGCTGGAATCGATCTCGTTGTTGAGGATGTCGCCCGGCGCGTACTGGCCCGAGACGATGGCCACGCCCAGGGTGCGGGCGATCGAGCCGTGGATCCGGCTATTGGCCAGCCCTTCGCGCACGAACTCCCCGTCCCCGGCCCTGTCCTTCTTCTTCCGCACGCGCGCTTCACTCCCTGCCCCGTCGATGAACGGAACCCCCGTCCGTCCGTCTATCCGGCGCACCGGACACTAACGAGACTGTTCATGCGCCGACAAGGGATTTCGCAGGCGGGTCGCCAAACCCGCGGCCAAAATTCATGTTCAAAAGTACGATGATTGCCAAATCCCGGCGCGGCGCGGGTTTGCGCCGGTTTCCGTGCTATCACAGCGCCCAACCCGGCGACGCCCCTCCTGAGGACCCGTCGATCCGGGTTTGACACCGCCAGACAGATCGCTATTTGTCTGACTAAATAGCCAAACCCGCTGGGAGGTAGCGACAGCCATGGTGCTGCGGTTCGTGCAACTGAAGGAAAAGGACGGGGCGCGAATCCTCGCGGCGGTCAACGATTCGGGCTTGGCCCGCAAGGTCGAGGTGGCCGACACCCTGCTGGCCCTGGCGCAAGCCGCCCTGGCGGCCGGTGCGACCCTGGCCGAGGCCGCGCAGGCCCACCCGCTCGGCGCAGAGGTCGACATCCCCGCCGCCCTCGCCGAGGGCCGGGTGCTGGCCCCGATCGACCATCCTGATCCCGCTCACCTGGTGCTGACCGGCACCGGCCTGACCCACCTGGGCTCGGCCGAGGGCCGCGACAAGATGCACAAGGCCGCCCAGGCCGGCGAGCAACTGACCGATTCCATGCGGATGTTCCTGATGGGCGTCGAGGGCGGCAAGCCCGCCGACGGCCAGGTCGGGGCCCAGCCGGAATGGTTCTACAAGGGCGACGGCTCGCATGTCGTCGGCCACGGCGCGCCCCTCACCTCGCCCGCCTTCGCCCAGGACGGCGGCGAGGAGCCGGAGATCGCCGGCGTCTATCTGATCGGCCCCGACGGAACGCCGTATCGCCTGGGCTTCTGCCTGGCCAACGAGTTCTCCGACCACGTCATCGAACGCGGCAACTATCTGTGGCTGGCCCACTCCAAGCTGCGCCAGGCGGCCCTGGGCCCTGAACTGCTGACCGGCGACCTGCCGGCCGACGTGCGCGGCGCCAGCAAGATCCTGCGCGACGGCCAGGTGGTGTGGGAAAAGCCCTTCCTGTCGGGCGAGGCGAACATGTCCCACACCATCGCCAACCTGGAGCACCACCACTTCAAGTACGACATCTTCCGCAAGCCGGGCGACGTGCATGTGCACTTCTTCGGCACGGCCACCCTGTCGTTCTCGGAAGGCTTCCAGACCCGGGTCGGCGACGTGTTCGAGATCGGCGCCGCGCCGTTCCTCTATCCGACCAGCAACGCCCTGGCCCAGGCGCAGGACAAGCCGGTGACGGTGCGCAGCCTGTGAGCAAGATCCGCCTCGCCCTGGTCGGCCTGGGCAAGATCGCCCGCGACCAGCACCTGCCCGCGATCGCCGCCGACGACCGCTTCGAGCTGGTCGCCATCGTCAGCCGCAACGCCGACCTCGAAGGCGTCGCCCACTTCACCACCCTGGCCGACCTGCTGGCCAGCGACGTGGCGGTCGACGCGGTGTCGCTGTGCACCCCGCCGCAGCCGCGCCACGCCCTGGCCCACCTGGCCCTGGCGGCCGGCAAGCACGTAATGCTAGAAAAGCCTCCGGGCGCGACCCTGAGCGAGGTCGAGGATCTGCGCCTGACCGCCGCCGCCCGCGGCCTGACCCTGCAGACCACCTGGCACTCGCGCTACGCCCAGGGCGTGGCCCCCGCCCGCGCCTGGCTGGCCGACAAGGCGATCAAGGCCGTGCGCATCGACTGGCGCGAGGACGTCCGCGTCTGGCATCCGGGTCAAACCTGGATCTGGGAGGCCGGCGGCCTGGGCGTGTTCGATCCCGGCATCAACGCCCTGTCGATCGCCACCGCCATCCTGCCCCGGCCGTTCTTCCTGACCGGCGCGGTGCTGCACGTACCCGAAAACTGCCAGTCGCCGATCCAGGCCGAGCTGGACTTCGTGGACGCGGCCGGCGGGCCGGTCCGGGCCGAGTTCGACTTCCTGCAGACGGGTCCGCAGAGCTGGGACATCGCCGTCGAAACCGACGCCGGCGTGTTGAAGCTGTCGCATGGCGGCGCCAAGCTGTTCATCGACGGCGAACTGCTCCATGAGGGCCCGGACGCTGAATATGCCGGCCTCTACGACGCCTTCGCGCGTCTGGTGGCCGGCGCCGCCAGCGATGTCGACGTCAGTCCGCTGCGTCACGTCGCCGACGCCTTCCTGCTGGGCCGACGGGTCGTCGCTCCGGCGTTCATCGAGTAGAGAAAGAACGACATGGCCGAAGCCGCTCCGAAAGCTGATTTGCGGGCCCTCAACCCCGCCACCAACGAACACTTCGGTCCCAGCTTCCCCGAGCCCAGCGCCGCCCAGATCGAGGCGGCCTGCGCCGCCGCCGCCGCCGCGTTCGACATCTATCGCGAGACGGATCTCGAAACCCGCGCGGCCTTCCTGGAGGCGATCGCCACCGAGATCGAGGCCCTGGGCGACGAACTGATCCAGACCGCCATGGCCGAGACCGGCCTGCCCCAGGCCCGCATCACCGGCGAGCGCGGCCGCACCTGCGGCCAGCTGCGGCTGTTCGCCCAGGTCGTGCGGCGCGGCGACTGGATCGGCGCGCGTATCGACCCGGCCATGCCCGAGCGCACGCCCCTGCCTCGCGCCGACCTGCGCCAGCGCTTCATCCCGGTGGGCCCGGTGGTGGTGTTCGGCGCCAGCAACTTCCCGCTGGCCTTCTCGACCGGCGGCGGCGACACCGCCTCGGCCCTGGCGGCCGGCTGCCCGGTCATCGTCAAGGGCCACTCGGCCCATCCCAACACCGGCGCGATGGTCGGAAGCGCCATCGACAAGGCGGTCAAGGCGGCCGGCCTGCCCGCCGGCGTGTTCTCCATCCTGATCGGCCAGCAGCGCACCCTGGGCGCCGGCCTGGTCGCCGATCCGCGCATCAAGGCCGTGGGCTTCACCGGCTCGCGGGCCGGCGGCGTGGCCTTCATGCGGATCGCCGCCGAGCGTCGCGAGCCGATCCCGGTCTTCGCCGAGATGAGCAGCATCAATCCAGTGGTGCTGATGCCCGCCGCCCTGGCCGCCCGCGCCGAAGCCTTGGGCACGGCGTTCGTCGGTTCGCTGACCATGGGCGCGGGCCAGTTCTGCACCAATCCCGGCCTGATCTTCGCCCTCGACGGCCCTGACCTCGACCGCTTCGAGACCGCCGCCATCGCCGCCCTGACCACCGCCCAGCCGCAGGTCATGCTGACGCCCGGCATCTTCGGCGCCTACGAGCAGGGCGTGAACCAGCTGCTCGACCGCGACGGGGTCAAGCTCCTGGCGCGGGGCTGCGTCGGCGACGGCGTCAATCAGGCGATCGGCGCGCTGTTCTCGGTCGACGCCGAGACCTTCCAGCGCGACGAAGTGCTGAGCCACGAGGTGTTCGGCTCGTCGTCGCTGATCGTGCGGGTCAAGGACGCCGCCCAGCTGGCGACGGTCCTCGAAGGCCTGGAAGGCCAGCTGACCGCCACCCTGCAGATGGATCCCGCCGACATCGAGGCCGCGCGCCCCCTGCTGCCGATCCTGGAGCGCAAGGCCGGCCGCGTCCTGGCCAACGGCTGGCCCACCGGCGTTGAGGTCTCGAACGCCATGGTCCACGGCGGCCCGTTCCCGGCCACGTCCGACCCACGCAGCACCTCGGTGGGCACCCGCGCCATCGAGCGCTTCCTGCGTCCGGTCTGCTACCAGGACATCCCCGACGCCCTGCTGCCGGCCGCGCTGAAGGCGGACAACCCGCTAGGCGTGCGACGAGCCATCGACGGGGTGCTGTAGACGCCGGCTTCGCAAGTTGGGGACAGGCGCATGCGCCTGTCCCCAACGGCAAACACACCATGCCACCCCGCGCAAACCGTATACTCCGACAATTTCGGACCCCAATTTTTGGGCCATAGCCCCGTCTGCACAGCTCTTTAGGTCATCACTTTTTAGCTTGCGCCCCCAAAGATTTAGCGCCATCCTCCTTTTGTCTGAGTAAATAGCCCAGGCAAGCCAGCCCTCCGCCAAGGCGGGCGGAAACAAAGGCGCTTGGCGCCGCGCGATCGGGAGGAAACGAAGGCTTCACGCCGCCCTTCCGTCTTGCGCGCCGCCGGGCCGTCCGGGGAGTGGATGCGTGGCGCGCGTGCGGCTTGACCATCTGAGCAAGAGCTTTGGTTCCGTCGCCGTGCTCGACGACGTCTCCCTCGACATCGCGCCTGGCGAGTTCATCGCCTTCCTCGGCCCGTCGGGCTGCGGCAAGTCCACCCTGCTGCGGATGATCGCAGGGCTCGAGACCGTCGAGATGGGCCAGATCCACATCGGCGAGCGGCGCGTCGATCCGCTGCCGCCGGGCGACCGCGGCGTGGCCATGGTGTTCCAGCACTACGCCCTCTACCCGCACATGACGATCTTCGAGAACATGGCGTTCGGCCTGCGCAACGCGAAGGTCCCCAAGGCCGAGATCGAGGCGCGCGTGGCCGAGGCGGCCCGCATCCTGGAGATCGAACGCTTTCTGCGCTCCAAGCCCGGCCAGCTGTCGGGCGGCCAGCGCCAGCGCGTCGCCATCGGCCGGGCCATCGTCAAGAAGCCCGACCTGTTCCTGTTCGACGAGCCGCTGTCCAATCTCGACGCCGCCCTGCGCATGCGCACGCGGCTGGAGCTGGCCCAGCTGCGCCGCCGGGTCAAGGCGACTATGATCCTGGTCACCCACGACCAGGTCGAGGCCATGACTCTGGCCGACCGCATCGTGGTGATGAGCGAACGCCGCATCCAGCAGGTCGGGACTCCCATGGAGATCTACGCCCGGCCCGCCAACCGCTTCGTGGCCACCTTCGTCGGCTCGCCGCCGATGAGCTTCCTGGACGCGACGTTGGACGAAGGCGCCGGCGGTCTGGCCCGTGCGGCCCTGCCAGGCGGCGCGAGCGTCGACACCGAGGTCCCCCTCGCCGCCCTGCCCGCCAACGCCGCCTGGCGCCTGGGCGTGCGGGCCGAGGCCGTGAAGGTCGTCGCGCCCGGCGCGGGCCTGATCGACGCCAAGGTCGAGTTCGTCGAGCGGCTGGGCGACCGCACCCTGGTCTACCTCCGCCTGGCCGACGGCGCGGCGATCACCGCCGAGGACGTCGGGACCAGTCGCGCGGCCATGGGCGACCAGGTCGGCCTGGCCCTGGACGGCGCCGTGCACCTGTTCGACGCCGACGACCGCGCCCACTACGCCCCGGTCCAGCCATGACCGCCGCCGCGCCCCGCAAGAGCTCCTGGACCAACGGCCTGTTCGTCACGCCGTACCTGGTGGTTTACCTGGCCCTGCTGCTCTACCCGCTGCTGGCCGGCGTCTGGCTGAGCCTGCACAAGGCCGACCTGTTCGGGGGCGAGGCGTTCGTCGGGATCGAGAACTTCAGCCGACTGCTGCGCGACACGGTATTCCTGCAGGCAGTACGCAACACCTTTCTTTTCGTGCTGCTGACCGTGCCGCCGTTGGCGGTGATCGCCCTGGGCCTGGCCATCGCCCTGAACCGCCCCACCCGCGCGGCGGCCGTCTTCCGCGGCGTGTTCTTCAGCTCGTCCGTGCTGTCGGTGACCATCGTCACCCTGATCTGGCGACTCGTTCTGATCCCCGACGGCGGGTTGATCGCCAACCTGCTGCACCTGGTCGGCCAGCCGCCGCTTCCCCTTCTCAGCCATCCGGACCTGGTGCTGCCGGCGATCGCCCTGACCACGGTCTGGTGGTGCCTGGGCCTGCCGATGATGCTGTACCTGGCCGCCCTGCAGCAGGTGCCGGCCGAGCTCTACGAAGCCGCCGCCCTCGACCGGGCCGGGCCTTGGAAGGCCCTGACCCGGGTCACCCTACCCTCGATCCGCCGGACCATCGTGCTGGTGGTGATCATCCAGTGCGTGCTGCAGTTCCAGCTGTTCGGCCAGGCCCAACTGCTGACCCAGGGCGGCCCCAACGGCGCCTCGCGGCCGATCGTGCTGTTCATCTACGAGGTCGGCTTCCGGCGCTGGGACATCGGCTACGCCGCCGCCGCCTCGGAGATCCTGTTCGGCCTGATCCTGGTCGCCACGATCCTCCAGTACGTCACCACCCGTGACAAGGCGGCGGCCCGATGAGCGCCCTGGACCGCGCCGCCGGGCGCAATCCCTGGATCGACCGCCTGGGCTGGTCCGCCCTGACCCTGGCCGCCGTGGTCATGGTCCTGCCGCTGCTGTGGACCGTGGGCCTGTCGCTGAAGGCGAACGGCGAGTTGCTGCGCGACACGGCCTCGGTGTTTCGCGCGCCCTATACGCTGGAGAACTACGGCTCGATCCTGGCCCGCCCGGCGGTCTTCCGCTGGCTGGCCAACAGCCTGGTGGTCTCGCTGTGCACGACCGCTGGCGTCCTGGTCCTGTCTTCGCTCGCCGGCTACGGCTTCGCGCGACTCGAGTTCCCCGGCCGCAAGTGGCTGTTCGCCCTGGTGCTGTTCGGCCTGGCCGTGCCCGAGCAGTCGGTGATCATCACCCGCCACCAGCTGTTTTCCGCCCTGCACCTGCACAACACCTATCCCGGCCTGATCCTGCCCGGCCTGGCCGCGCCGTTCGGCGTGTTCCTGATGACCCAGTACTTCAAGGCCATCCCGGTCGAGCTGGACGAGGCGGCGATGCTGGACGGCGCCAGCCGCCGGCAGGTGTTCTGGAAGGTGCTGCTGCCCCTGACCCTGCCCGCCCAGGCGACCCTGGGCATCTTCACCTTCCTGTCGTCGTGGAACGACTACTGGTGGCCGCTGATCTCGGCGACGCGCAGCGAGATGTTCACCCTGACCGTCGGCGTGGCCAGCTCGCAGATCAACTTCGCCCAGACCAGCGGCCTGGGCTTCCTGATGGCCCAGGCGGTGTTCGCCAGCGCGCCGATCCTGGTCGTCTACGTGTTCTTCCAGAAGTACATCGTGCGCGCGGTGTCGGGAGCGGCGGTGCGATGAGCCGTCTTCGCGCCCTCGCCCTGGCCGCCATCGCCCTGGTCCTGGCCAGCTGCGCGAAAGAGCCAGATGTCACCCAGATCACCGTCCAGCGCATCTTCGGCGAATGCCGCTCGGCCGGAGCCGGGGCGCGCAATCCCGACGGCGAGTGCGAGATCATCAACGGTCTGCTGGACCAGTTCCAGCGCGAGAACCCGGACATCCGGCTGAAGGTCAACATCGCCGCCTGGCCCGGCTACGACCAGCTGTCGGCCCAGTTCGCGGCCGGCGACCCGCCGGACCTGGTGACCATGCACATGTCGGCGATCTCGGACTACCAGTCGCGCGGCCTGATTGAGCCGATGGGGCCAGGGCTGGAGAGCGCTGGGGTCGATCCCGCCGCCTTCACCCGCGCCGCCCGCGAGGGGGTGACCAAGAACGGCCAGGTCTGGGGCCTGCCCTTCGACAACTGGGCGCCGCTCTGGCACATCAACCTGAACCAGTTCCGCCAGGCGGGGCTGGTCAGGGACGGCCAGCCGGTCCTGCCGACCAGCGCCGACGAACTGTTGGCCCAGGCCCGCCAGTTCAGGGCGGCCACCGGCAAGCCCTACCTGGTCCAGGCCATGGCCAACGAGACGGCCAGCTATACCCGAAACCTCTACACCTGGCTGATGACCCAGGACGCGGCGTTCTTCCCCGATCCCAAGCACATCAAGCTGGCGACGCCGGAAGCCCATCGGATCGTGGCGCTGTTCAAGCAGATGTACGACGAGAACCTGACCACCAAGGACCAGGATTACCCGGCCGCCACCAGCGGCTTCATGAACGGCGACGGCGGGGTCTATCTGGTCGGCACCTGGATGATCGGCACGTTCGAGGCGGAGTCGCATACGCCGGGCCGGCCCCTGTCGGGCGGCTATGCCGTCGTTCCCTATCCCCGCCTGTTCGGGACCCGGGACACCGCCTTCGTCGACGGCCACGCCTGGGTCGTGCCGCATCGCGACCGGACGCCCCAGCAGCGCGCCGCGGTCTACCGCCTGGTGAAGTTCCTGGCCGACCACGACTACGACTGGTCGCGCACCGGCCATTTGCCGGCCATGCAGGCGGTGATCGACAGTCCGCGCTTCAAGGCCCTGCCCCATCGCCAGGCCATCGCCCCGCTGGCGACCATAGGCCAGACCCTGCCGCCCCAGGTGCAGCGCCAGTTCGCCATTCAGGACATCATCGGCGACGAGATGGCCAGCGCCATCACCGGCCGCAAGCCGATCGACACCGCCCTCGCCGACGCCGAGCGACGCGTCAACGACCTGCTGTTTCACCTTCTGTAGCCAGACGAGCCCGCCATGCTGACCGCCAAGATCATCGCCGACGCCGACTTCGTGGTGGCGCCGCTGGACCGCCGGATCTTCGGCACCTTCGTCGAGCACATGGGACGCTGCGTGTACGGCGGCATCTACGAGCCCGGCCACCCCACCGCCACGCCCGAAGGGTTCCGCCAGGACGTGCTGGACCTGACCAAGGAGCTGGGCGTCACCCTCGTCCGCTATCCGGGCGGCAATTTCCTGTCGGGCTACAACTGGGAAGACGGGGTCGGGCCCAAGGAGGATCGTCCCGTCCGCCTGGACCTGGCCTGGCACTCGACCGAGACCAACCAGTTCGGGACCAACGAGTTCATCACCTGGTGCCGCAAGGCGCAGCTGGAGCCGATGTTCGCGGTGAACGTCGGCACGCGCGGCGCCGATGAGGCCCGCCACGTCCTGGAATACTGCAACCATCCGGGCGGGACCTATTATTCCGACCTGCGCCGGTCCCACGGCTACGAGCAGCCGCACGGGATCAAGTTCTGGTGCATCGGCAACGAGATGGACGGTCCGTGGCAGATCTGCGCCAAGACCTCGGCCGAGTACGGCCGCATCGCCCAGGAGACCGGCAAGGTGATGAAGTGGGTCGATCCCACCATCGAGCTGACGGCCTGCGGCTCGTCCCAGCGGGCCATGCCCACCTACGGCAAGTGGGAGTACGAGGTGCTGGACCAGTGCTTCGACCAGGTCGACTACATCTCGCTGCACCACTACTGCCGCAACGATTCCGACGACATCCACGAGTTCCTGGCCACCATCGATGACCTGGACCATTTCATCCGCGAGGTCGCCGCGATCGCCGACGCCGTGGCGGCCAAGCGCCGCTCCAAGAAGCGGATCATGCTGTCGCTGGACGAGTGGAACGTCTGGTACAAGGCCAGCGGCCCCGACGACCTGAAGAAACCCGGCTGGCCGGAAGCCCCGCCGCTGATCGAGGAAGTCTACAACCACGAGGACGCCCTGGTGGTGGGCGGGTGCCTGATCGTGATGATGAACAACGCCGACCGGGTGAAGGCCGGCTGCCTGGCCCAGCTGGTCAATGTGATCGGCCCGATCATGACGGAGACCGGCGGCCCGGCCTGGCGCCAGACCATCTTCCACCCCTTCGCCGACTGCGCCCGCCACGGCCGCGGCGAAGTGCTGCGGCTGAAGGTCGAGACCGGCACGTTCCCGACCAAGGCCCACGGCGAGGTCCCCAACCTGCTGGCCACGATCGTCCGCGATCCCGACACCGGCGAAACCACTCTGTTCGCCCTGAACCGCAGCGTCACTGACGACATGGACCTGTCCGTCGACCTGCGGGGCGTGGCCGACGACCTGGTGGTCGCCGGCGCGACCCAGTTGCACGACGCCGATTTGAAGAAGACCAACACCAAGGCCGCGCCCGACGCCGTCTCCCCGGCCGCCAACCCGACCGCCAGGCTGGAAGGCGGCCGCCTGACCGCGACGCTGAAGCCTCAGTCCTGGAACGTGGTCAACCTGGCGCCGGACTGATCGAGGCGATGACGGCCGTCCTTTGTTCGCGACCGAGGTCGCCGCCTACCGGCCAGGCCATTTTAGCCTATTTGTCTGACCAAGATCAGTTCTTCCCGCCGCTGACGCGATCACCGTCGTTTCGTCGCGATCCAAGTCGCAAGTGACGACACTCGCCTCGATCGATCATCATAAACTTCCGATATAATTGATATACGTGCATTTATCATAACAATGGGGCGGATCCAGGTGAACACGGGTCCGCTCACACGAACGGAGAACCACTGTCGCGTTTCAGGGGGCCATGAGAGCAACCCACTTGCGCTCCCCTTATTTGTCAGACAAGATAACACTCATCAGAACGCCCCGCGTAGACGGGGAGACGATGACACTAGGGAGGGAATCCATGACTACCGGCATCCAGACGCCGATCCGGTCCGCGGCGCGGGTCGCGCAGCGAGCCCTGCTGATCTCGGCCGCCTCGGCCATGGCCCTGCTGGCCGCCGCGCCGGCCCTGGCCCAGACGACCGCGACGAAGGACGACCAGACGGTCGAAGAAATCGTCGTCACCGGCCAGCGCCAAGCCGCCCAGAGCGCCCAGCAGATCAAGAAGAACAACGACCTGGTGGTCGACTCCATCGTCGCCGAGGACGTCGGCAAGCTTCCCGACAACAACGTCGCCGACGCCCTGGCGCGGGTCACCGGCATCCAGGTCCGCCGCGATTCCGGCGAGGCCAATTCGGTGCTGATCCGCGGCCTGCCCAACCTGGTGACCCTGCTGAACGGCCGCGAGGTGTTCACCACCACCGGCCGCTACATCGCCCTGGCCGACATACCGGCCAACATGCTGCAGCGGGTCGATGTCTATAAGAGCGCCGCCGCCGACCAGATCGAAGGCGGCATCGCCGGGGCGATCGACGTCCGCACCCGCCGGCCGTTCGACTTCGCCGGCGCCCAGTTCAACGCCTTCGGCCACGGGGTCTATTCCGACAAGGCCAAGGCCTGGAACCCGGACTTCGGGGCCACCGCCTCGAACCGCTGGGAGACCAGCGCCGGCGAGTTCGGCGCCCTGCTCGGCGTGTCGTTCGTGGATCGCGACTATCACGAGGAACGCGCGTTCAACGTTCGCTCCGACGATCACACCGGCTCGTTCAGCCCGACCCACCCGTTGCCTGCGGGGGTCACCTCGATCAACGGCCCCTTCGTGATGGGCTACATCCCGATCGCCGGCGACCGCAAGCGCAAGGCGGCCAACTTCGCCCTGCAATGGCGGCCCGACGATACCAGCGAGCTCTATTTCGAAGGCTTCGTCACTGACTACAAGAACGTGTTCGAGCTCGACTTCCTGGTCGGCCTGCCCTGGCTGGGCGACGGCAACCTGTCGGCCACCGTGTTCCCCGGCACCAACCAACTGAAGACACTGACCAACCACAACGTCTTCACGATCATGTCGACCCAGGCCAACGACCAGCACTCCAACACCAACCAGTTCTCGTTGGGCGGCTACAAGGAACTGGGCAGCTTCAAGCTGTCGACCGACCTGTCGGTGACCAACTCGTTCTTCCGGTACGAGAACCCGATCATGGACACCTCCACGATCGTGCCGCTGGTGCAGGTCGACACCAGCCACGACGGCACGGCCCAGCTGAACTACAACAGCCCCGGCTACGACATCACCAACCCGGCCGCCTACACGATCGAGAACTGGTTCGACAACTATGGCAAGCAGACCGGGACCTCGGTCGACTGGCGCGCCGACGTCGTCTACACCGCCCCGTCCGACGAGTTCATCCGCGAGATCAGCGCCGGCTTCCGCTATGCCGACCGCAGCGCCGAGTCCAACCAGTCGTACGGCGGCGCGGCCTATCCGTTCACCCATACCTCGGTCAGCACCCTGCCAGGCCTGAATGGTCTGTCCGAACCCATGGCCGGCGGCGGTCCCGACTACATCACCACCCAGTGGTACACGCCCAGCGCCTCGTACCTGCTGAACAACACCGACAAGGTGCGGGCCCAGACGGCGCTGCTGTACGACCGCAACGCCACCAGCGCCGCCCTGTTCGCCCTGCGCAACGACCCCGTCACCGGCAAGCGGCGGATCGACCCCGGCATGTTCTTCTCCGACGTCGAGAAGACCTATGCCGGCTACGTCCAGTCCAAGATCGGCGGCGACCTTGGCGGCGTGCCATGGAGCGGCGTGGTCGGCCTGCGCCTGGTCCGCACCGAGCAGACCCTGGGCGGCAACAACGTCGACACAGCCAGCCCCATCCTGGCCTACACCCCGACCAGCAAGAAGAACTCGTCGGTCGACCTGCTGCCCAGCGCCAACCTGAAGTTCAGTCTGCGTCCCGACCTGATCGGCCGCGTCTCGCTGGGGCGCACGGTCACCCGTCCCGACTTCGCCCAGCTCAATCCGGGCGTCTCGCTGTCGACCGTGGCGTCCAACACCACCTTCCTGTCGGGCTCGGGCGGCAACCCCAACCTGAAGCCGGTGACCTCCGACAGCCTGGACACCTCGCTGGAGTGGTACTTCGCCGCCGACGGCTTCCTGACGCTGGCCTACTTCCACCGCAACATCGACGGCTATGTCGAGACCACTTCGGCGAACGAGGTGATCAACGGCACCACCTACATCATGACCCGCCCCAGCAACTCGGGGAAGGACAAGCTGGACGGCGTCGAACTGGGCTACCAGCAGTTCTACGACTTCCTGCCCGGTCCGCTGAGCGGCCTCGGCCTGCAGGCCAACCTCACCTTCATGGACGGGTCGATGAAGAACGCCGTCACTGGCGTGAAGACCGAGTTCCGCGGCCTGTCGAAGTGGTCCTACAACGTGGCGGTCCTCTATGAGAAAGGCCCGATCTCCGGTCGCCTGGCCTATAACTGGCGCCAGCACTTCCTCGACACGCCCAACTTCGAAAATAGCGGCTTCGACCTGATCGCCGACAACACCGCCCAGATGGACGGCAGCCTTTCCTACAAGGTGGGCGACAAGCTCACCCTGACCCTGGAAGGCGTCAACCTGCTCGACACCGAGTTCAAGGACTACTTCACCGACAAGCACCTTTATCCGCGCGACACCCGTCGCTACGACCGTCAGGTCCTGATCGGTTTCCGCTGGAAGATGTAGAACCCGCGCCCGGCCGGACTCTCGGCCGGGTGTCTTTCTCGTCTCTTGCTTACCGGCGCCGGAGGTCTTGATGCTGACCCGCAGACACGCCCTGGCCGGCGGCCTTTCGACGGCGAGCCTGGCCGCCGCCGGCCTCGACGACCGGATGACCGGCGACCTGTCGCCCGTCCACGACCCCTGCATCATCCGGCAGGGCGGGACCTATCACCTGTTCTGCACCAGCCAGGCCAACCAGAAGCCCGGCCTTATCCATTGGCGCACCTCGCCCGACCTGGTGAGTTGGACGCTGATCGGCGCGGTCATGCCCACCCTGCCCGACTGGGCCCAGGGGGAGGTCCCGGGCGTGCGGGGGGCGTGGGCGCCAGACATCAGCCTGATCAACGGCCGCTACCACCTCTATTACGCGCTCTCGACGTTCGGGAAGAACCGTTCGGCCATCGCCCTTCAGACCACCGCGACCCTGGACCGGTCCGACCCCGCCTTTGGCTGGCGCGACGAGGGCGTGGTGCTGGCCTCCAAGCCCAATGACGACTTCAACGCCATCGATCCTAACATCGTCGCCACGGCGGACGGCCGCGTCTGGATGAGCTTCGGCAGCTTCTGGTCGGGCCTCAAGCTGGTGGAGATCGATCCGATGACCGGCAAGCCCAGGCCCGGCGCGGCCCTGGCCGCGATCGCCGCCCGCCCCCGGCCCAGCGCGATCGAGGCGCCCTGCATCGTCGAGCGCGACGGCTGGTTCTATCTGTTCGCCTCGTTCGACTTCTGCTGCCGGGGCGCCGACAGCACCTACTATACCGTGGTCGGCCGCTCGAAGGCGGTGACGGGACCCTATGTCGACCGTGACGGCAAGGCGATGATGAAGGGCGGCGGCTTCGTCGTGCTGCACGCCGACCTGGATCCAGCCAAGCGCTTCAAGGGCCCCGGCCACGTGGCCGTGCTGCGCGACGGCGGCCGCGACCACATCGTCTACCACGCCTACGACTCCTGGAAGGGGGGCGTTCCCACCTTGCGCATTCAGCCCCTGGGCTGGACCGACGACGGATGGCCCGTGGCCCTCTGAACCCTTCCCGGCGCGGGTTCTGCGCCATCGGGGCCGGGCCTCCACTCTTTCCGCCCAGCTTCGATTGCGCAGGCTTCAATTGTCGGACTATATGATCGCCAAGCGCCATACAGAGCCGCTCGCGATCGTTGGAACGAGGAACCCCATGAAGACTTCAGGCCGCAAACTGACCGGCGCCCTCCTGGCCGCCACCGCCATTGCCCTTCCGGCGGGAGCCTTCGCGGCCGACTATGCCCGCGCCCCGTTCGGCAAGACGCCCGACGGCGCCGAGGTCGAGGCCATCACCCTGACCAATGGCAAGGGCGTCAGCGCCACGGTGATCACCTACGGCGCCACGCTGCAGTCGCTGATCGCCCCCGGCCGCGACGGAACCAAGGCCGACATCGCCCTGGGCTTCAAGGACGCGGAGGCCTACGCCAAGAACGCCAGCTATTTCGGAGCCTCGGTCGGCCGGTTCGCCAACCGCATCGGCAAGGGCCGCTTCACCCTGGATGGCAAGACCTATCAGTTGGCCCTGAACAACAACGGCGTGGCCGCCCTGCACGGCGGGCTCAAGGGCTTCGACAAGCAGGTCTGGAAGGTCGCCGACGTCAAGCGCGGCCCGGTCGCCTCGGTCACCTTCACCTATGTCAGCCCCGACGGCGAGGAAGGCTATCCCGGGACCCTGACCGCCACGGCGACCTACGCGCTGGATGAGCAAAACCAGCTGACCATCACCTACGGCGCGACCACCGACAAGCCGACCATCGTCAACATGACCAACCACGCCCTGTTCAACCTGGCCGGCGAAGGCTCTGCCGACGGCGCGATGGGCAATGTCCTGACCCTGGCGTCCGACGGCTATACGCCGGTCGACGCCGAGTTGATCCCGACAGGTCAGATCACGCCGGTGGCCGGCACGCCGTTCGACTTCCGCAAGCCCCACGTCGTCAGCGAGCGGGTCCGCGACGCCCGCGACCCGCAGATGGTCATCGGCCGCGGCTACGACCACAACATGGTGCTGACCGGCAAGGCCGGCGGCGCCCCGCGCCTGGCCGCCCGCCTGGCCGACCCGAAGAGCGGCCGGGTGCTGGAGATTCTCAGCGACCAGCCGGGCATCCAGCTCTACACCGGCAATTTCATCGACGGCACGACGGTGAGCAAGAGCGGCAAGATCTATCGCCAAGGCGATGGCATCGCCCTGGAACCGCAGCACTTCCCCGACGCCCCCAACAAGCCCGCCTTCGCGCCAGTGCGGCTGGATCCGGGCCAGAAGTACAAGAACGTCATGATCTTCAAGCTGACGACCGACAAGAAATAGCCAGCCCAGCCTCTTGAGAACGAGAACGCCGCGATAGCCGAGGGGCCGTCGCGGCGTTCGCCTTTGAGCTCCGACGGTCGTCGTAGCCGCGCCCCCCGGTCAAACACGCGTCAGGCTCGCTTCTTTGCCTTCCGCGTCGAAACGTTCAGCGCCACGGCGGCCCGGATCAGCGCCTTGAACGCCGCCTCGTCGATCGCCTCGCCCTGGCGAAAGTCGATGGCCCGCCGGGTGGCGCCTTCCAGGCTGGAATTGAACAGGCCCGAAGGATCCTCCACCGACGCGCCCTTGGGGAACGTCGTCTTCACGGCGGCCTTGTAGGTCTCTCCGGTGCAGAGGATGCCGTCGTGCGACCAGACCGGGATCCCCCACTTCCACTCCTCGACCACATCGGGGTCGGCCTCGTGGATCAGCTTTCGGATGCGGGCCAAAGTCTCGCCCCGCCAGTCGTCCAGCGCCGCGATGGCCTTGTCGATCAGTTCGGAAGGCGGCCCTTCCGGCGTCCCGCCCATGGTCTTCTTCATGGTTGTCTCCCCTCGTACTGGCGGCTCACATGCGTTCGCCGGGCAATTGGCTGGCCTGTATCACCCAGTCGGTGAACTGGGCCTCGTCGATCGTGTCGTCCTCGTGGACGTGGAAATAGCGCACCCCCTTCTGCTTGGAGGCGACCGACGGCGGGGGCTTCAGCGCCGCGCCGCGGAAGAAGGCCACCTTGACGTACTTCGCGCAGCAGTGGACGGCGAGGAACCAGCTTTTCTCCTCGACGCCATAGAACGGCGAGTTCCATTTCACCGCCTTGCGCACCCCTGGAACCGCCCCTTCGATCAGAGCGTCGAGCTTGCGCCCAACCTGGCTTTTCCAGCCCGGCATGGCCGCGATATAGGCCTGCACCGGCGCGTCGCCGTGGCCCTTGGCGATCTGGGGATTGCCGCCCGACAGCAGTTTCGGCTCGGACCGCTCCTCGGCCATGGCGCTTCCTCCTACCCGTTCGCCCGTCCACGCGCCTTGGCGACATAGGGCAGCACGAACATGTACAGGCCGCTGGCCAGCAGCAGGATCAGCGGAACCAGGGCGAACAGGCCGACCCAATATGGAGGCTGGCCCTGCGTCATGACGATCATGTAGCCGATGACGCCGGCCGTGAAGAGGATGGACAGCCAGCGGTGGATCTGGCGGATGAGGGCGCTCAAGGGACTCTCCTTCTGAAAGATGGGCCTTTTGAGATGGGACGGGACGCCGTGGCTCAGTCCAGCCGGTCCAGGACCTGATCCAGCGCGCCCAGGAACGACTTCCAGCCGGCATGGGCGCCGCCGTAGGCCTGCTTCTGGTCGGGATGGAAACCGGCCTGCTCCACGCGCAGGTGCGTGCCCGTGCTGCTCGGGGTCAGGGTGAAGGTCACCACGCTCTGGAGGTTATAAGCCGCATCCTCGTGCGCGTGGTTCCAGGTGTAGGACAGGGTCTTGTGAGGCTCGACGGCCAGGACCTCACAGTCCAGCACCCCGCCCCACTCGCCGCGCAGTTGGAAGCCGTGGCCCACCACGGGCTTGAAGTCGTTCTTCATCAGCCATTCCTCCATCAGGTGCGGCTGGGTCAGAGCGCGCCAGAGTTTTTCCGGCGGATGAGCGATGTCGCGTTCGACGACAACGGAACGGGTTTGCGTCGCGGTGCTGGTCATTGGTCCATCCTGTTGAGCAGGTCTTCGAGGCTGTCGAACCGGGTCTCCCAGAACCCGGCCATGCGGCTTGTCCAGTCGACCAACGGGGCCAGGGCGTTCAGCTGGGCGCTGTAATGCGTCTGGCGACCTTCATGACGATCGCTGACCAGACCGGCCTGCTTGAGCACCCCCAGATGCTTGGAGACCGCCGGCTGCGAGACCCCCGCGACGGCCGTAAGGGCCCCGACGGTCTGCTCGCCGTCACGGCACAGCCGCTCGAAGATCCCGCGCCGGGTGGGATCGGCGAGCGTCCTGAAAAGCACGTCATGGGCGTCGGTCATGGGAACTGATAACCCGTTGGCTATGAATTATTCATAACCACTGAGTTATGGATTGGTCAAGATCGCCCGTGAAAAATCTCGAAGTCGGCCGGCGATCGACGCCATCGGCTTGACGTCTATGGGAGCGGTATCATCTAAGACCCCTTCAACGACGACACGAAGGACCGCGCCATGACCATCACCGGAGAGCTTCTGATCGACGGCGGCGCCCGCGCCGGAGCCGGTGGCGCGATCCATGCGGTCGATCCCAGCACCGGCGACACGCTGGACGTGACCTTCGGCGGCGCGACCAAGGCCGACCTGGACGTGGCCGCCGCCCTGGCGGCGGCGGCCTTCGGCCCGTACCGCGCCACCTCGCCCGAGCAGCGCGCAACGTTCCTGGAAACCATCGCGGCCAGGATCGAGGCGATCGGCGACGCCCTGATCGTCCGCGCCATGGCAGAGACCGGCCTGCCCCGCGCCCGCCTGGAAGGCGAGCGCGGCCGCACCATGGGCCAGCTGAAGATGTTCGCCGGCGTGCTGCGCGACGGCGGCTGGCTGGAGGCCCGCATCGACCCGGCCCAACCGGACCGCGCGCCGCTGCCGCGTCCCGACCTGCGCCTGCGCAACGTGCCGCTGGGCCCGGTGGCCGTGTTCGGCGCGTCGAACTTCCCCCTGGCCTTCTCGGTGGCCGGCGGCGACACCGCCTCGGCCCTGGCGGCCGGCTGTCCGGTGGTGGTCAAGGCCCACCCGGCCCATCCGGGCACGTCCGAGCTGGTCGGCCGCGCCGTCCAGGAGGCCGTCAAGGCCTGCGGCCTGCCGTCGGGCGTCTTCGCCCTGCTGCACGACGCCGGCATCGAGATCTCGCAAGGCCTGGTCGCCGACGCCCGCATCAAGGCCGCAGGCTTCACCGGGTCACGCCGCGCCGGCCTGGCCCTGACAGCCATCGCCCAGGGCCGTCCCGAGCCGATCCCGTTCTACGCCGAGATGAGCAGCATCAACCCGGTCCTGCTGCTGCCCGCCGCCCTGAAGGCCCGCGGCCCGGCCATCGCCCCCGACTTCGTCGCCGCCCTGACCCAGGGCGCCGGCCAGTTCTGCACCAATCCTGGCCTGATCCTGGGCATCGACGGCCCCGAGCTGGACGCCTTCCTGGCGGCCACCGCCGAGGTGATCGCCAAGGCCCCGGCCGGCCAGATGCTGACCCCCGGCATCTGCAAGGCCTATACCGGCGGCGTGAAGGCGCTGGCCGAGACCGCGGGGGTCACCGAGGTGGCCCACGGCCTGGAGGGCGGTCATGGCCAGGGCCGCGCGACCCTGTTCTCGGTGGACGCCGCGACCTTCCTGGCCACCCCGCACCTGCAGGACGAGGTGTTCGGGGCCGCCTCGCTGGTGGTCCGCGCCAGGGACCTGGCCCAGCTGACCCAGGTCCTGGCCGCCCTGGAAGGCCAGCTGACCATCGCGGTGCACATGGACGAGGCCGACACGGACCTGGCCCGCGCCCTGCTGCCGACCCTGGAGCTGAAGGCCGGCCGGGTGCTGGTCAACGGCTTCGGCACCGGCGTCGAGGTGGGCCACGCCATGGTCCACGGCGGTCCGTTCCCGTCGACCTCCGACAGCCGCTCGACCTCGGTCGGCTCGCTGGCGATCTTCCGCTTCCTGCGCCCGGTCAGCTACCAGAACCTGCCGGCGGTCCTGCTGCCGCCCGAGCTGCAGGACGCCAATCCGCTGGGCATCGCGCGCCGGGTGGATGGCAAGGTCGTGCTGGCCTAGCTCATGCTCGGTTGGGGACAGGCACATGTGCCTGTCTCCAGTCGCTCTAAGGCCTACGCCGCCCCGTAGCCCCCGCCCCCGGGCGTCTCGATCACGATCGAATCCCCCGCTGCGACCTCCACCGCGTCGGTCGCGCCCAGCACCTGCACCGAGCCGTCCGCCCGCTCGACCCGAGCCGCGCCCAGCATCCCGACGCCGCCACCCTGCAGCCCGAACGGCGCCACGCGCCGCCGGTTGGACAGCAGGGTCGCCGTCATCGGCTCGCGGAAGCCGATCCGTCGCACCACCCCGTCCCCGCCGCGATGCGCGCCCGCCCCGCCCGAGCCGCGCCGGATCGAGAACGCTTCGACCAGCACCGGATAGCGGCTCTCCAGCACTTCCGGATCGGTCAGGCGACTGTTGGTCATGTGGGTCTGGACCGCGTCGGCGCCGTCGAAGTCCGGCCCCGCCCCCGCCCCGCCGCAGATGGTCTCGTAATACTGCCGCCGGTCGTCGCCGAAGGTGAAGTTGTTCATGGTCCCTTGCGCCGCGGCCATCACGCCCAGCGCGCCGTAGAGCGCGTCGACGACGACCTGACTGGTCTCGACATTCCCCGCCACCACCGCCGCCGGATAGCGCGGCCGCAGCATCGAGCCCTCGGGGATCACCAACTCGACCGGCCGCAGGCAACCGTCGTTCATCGGGATCTCGTCATCGACCAGGGTGCGGAACACATAGAGCGCCGCCGCCCGGCAGATCGAGGCCGGGGCGTTGAAATTGGTCGGGACCTGGTCGCTGGTCCCAGTGAAGTCGACCCGCGCCGTGCGGGCGTCTCGATCGACGGTGATCGCCACCTTGACCACCGAGCCGTCGTCCAGTTCGTAGGCGAACTCGCCGTCCGCCAGGGTCGCCAGCACCCGCCGCACGGCCTCCTCGGCGTTGTCCTGCACGTGGGCCATATAGGCCTCGACGACGTCCTGGCCGAACTCGGCGACGAGGCCGGTCAGGCTCTCGGCCCCGCGCGCGCAGGCGGCCACCTGGGCCTTGAGGTCGCCGATGTTCTGGTCGGGATTGCGGGCCGGCCAGCGGCCCGAGGCCAGCAGGGCCCGGACCTCGGCCTCGCGAAACCGCCCGCCCTCGACCAGCAGGAAGTTCTCGATCAGCACGCCCTCCTCCTCGACCGAGCGGCTGTTTGGCGGCATCGAGCCGGGGGTGATCCCGCCGATGTCGCCCTGGTGACCGCGGGCGGCGACGTAGAAGGTCAGGGCCCCGGCCGCATCGAACACCGGCATCACCACCGTCACGTCCGGCAGGTGGGTGCCGCCGTTGTAGGGGGCGTTGAGCATGTAGACGTCGCCGGGCTTCAAGCCCCGGCCGTCGTGCAGGCGCCCGTCGCGGATCGCCCGCACGCTGTCGCCCATCGAACCCAGGTGCACGGGCATGTGCGGGGCGTTGGCGATCAGGTTGCCGTCGCGGTCGAACAGGGCGCAGGAGAAGTCGAGCCGCTCCTTGATGTTGACCGAATAGGCGGTGTTCTGCAGGGCGAAGCCCATCTCCTCGGCCACGGCCATGAACAGGTTGTTGAACACCTCCAGCATCACCGGATCGGCCCGGGTCCCGGCCGCCTGGCGCGGCGCCAGGGCGGCGACGCGGTCGAGGATCAGGTTCAGGTGGCGGTCGACGGTCGCCCGCCAGCCCGGCTCGATCACCGTGGTGCCGGTCTCCTCGCGGACGATGGCCGGCCCGGCCACCTCGCCGCCGATCGGCAAGGCGGCGCGGTCGAAGACCGGCGCGGCGTGCTCGGCGCCGGCCATGCGGACGGCGAGGATCGCCAGAGGTTCTGGCTTGGAGTCCGCACCCCGCCCCAGGTCAGGCGCTTCGCCGGCGTCGGCGTGCCCGACCGCCTCCACGGCCAGGGCCTCGACCACCAGCGCCGTATCCGGCGAGACGAAGCCGAACCGTCGCTGGTGCAGGGTCTCGAAGGCCTCCCGCACCGTCCTCGCGTCGCCCAGCGGCACGCGCAGCGGGGTGTCGGTCCCGGCGTACTTGACCAGCAGGCTGGCGATCGTCTCGACCTGGACCAGCGGCACGTTCTGGATCAGCAGCGCCGCCTTCGCCTCGTTGGCCAAGGCGGCGGCGCGCGCGGCGAGGCCATCGGCGGCTTGGGCCAACGGCTGCTCCACCGTCGCTTCGCGCAGCGTCCGCAGGTCGGCCAAGCCCATGCCATAGGCGCTGAGCACCCCGGCGAACGGGTGGATCATCACCTCGCTCATGCCCAGGGCGTCGGCCACCAGGCAGGCGTGCTGGCCGCCCGCCCCGCCGAAACAGGCCAGGACATAGCGGGTGACGTCGTAGCCGCGCTGGATCGAGATCTGCCGCACGGCCTTGGCCATGTTCTCCACGGCGATGGTCACGAAGCCCTCGGCGATCTCGACCGGCGTCATGGCCTTGCCGGTGGCCGCCAGGATCTCGGCCGCCAGCGCCTCGAACTTGGCCACGACGACGTCGCGGTCCAGCGGCTGGTCGGCGTTCGGGCCGAACACCGCCGGGAAGAAGTCCGGCGACAGCTTACCCAGCATGACGTTGCAGTCGGTCACCGTCAGCGGGCCGCCGCGCCGGTAGCAGGCCGGGCCGGGATTGGCCCCGGCCGAGGCCGGCCCGACCCGGAACCGCGCGCCGTCGAACGCACAGATCGAACCACCCCCGGCCGCCACGGTATGGATGTTCATCATCGGCGCGCGCATCCGTACCCCGGCCACCACCGTCTCGTAGGCCCGCTCGTACTCGCCGGCGAAATGGCAGACGTCGGTCGAGGTGCCGCCCATGTCGAAGCCGATCACCCGATCGAAACCGGCCTGGGCGGCGGTCCTAGCCATACCGACCACTCCGCCGGCCGGACCGGACAGGATCGCGTCCTTGCCCCGGAAGGCGTGGGCGTCGGTCAGCCCGCCGTTGGACTGCATGAACAGCAGCCGGGTCTCGCGCCCCAGGGCGTCGGCGACCTTGTCGACGTAGCGGCGCAGGATCGGCGACAGGTAGGCGTCAACCACGGTGGTGTCGCCGCGCCCGACCAGCTTCATCAGGGAGCTGACCTCATGACTGACCGAGACCTGGGTGAAGCCCACAGCGCGGGCGATCGCCGCGACCCGCGCCTCGTGGTCGGTGAAGCGGAAGCCGTGCATCAGCACGATGGCCACCGCCCGGAAGCCGTGGTCGAAGGCGGCCTGCAGGCCCGCCCGGGCGGCCGCCTCGTCCAGCGGACGCAGCACCGAGCCCTCGACGCTGATCCGTTCGTCGATCTCGACCACGCGGGTGTAGAGGGCTTCGGGCTTGACGATGTGGCGGTCGAACAACCGGGGCCGCGCCTGGTAGCCGATGCGCAGGGCGTCGGCATGGCCCTTGGTGATGGCCAGGACCGTGGGTTCGCCCTGGCGCTCGAGCAGGGCGTTGGTGGCCACCGTGGTGCCCATCTTGACCGCGTCGACAGCGCCCGCGCCGCCCAGCAGAGCCCGCACGCCGGCCACGGCCGCGTCGTCATACTGCTCGGGGTTTTCCGACAGCAGCTTGTGGGTCAGCAGGGACCCGTCCGGGCGTCGCGCGACGATGTCGGTGAACGTGCCGCCGCGGTCGATCCAGAACTCCCAGCCGCGCTCGGTCATCAAGGTCCCCTTTGCCGGCGACTGTTTTGGCGGCGTTGCGCGGCTGCATCAAGCGCCGGACTTCCTAGCTCCTGAAAGCCTCGATCCCGGCCCAGACGCCCAGGCCCAGGAAGATCAGCGCCGCCCCCACGCGCACGTACCGCAGCGGCACGATCCTGGTCGCCGCCTCGCCCAGATACACGGCGGGAATGTTGGCGGCCATCATGCCCAGGGTGGTGCCGGCCGCGACCCAGAGCACGTCGTGAAAGCGCGCGCCCAGGGCCACCGTGGCGATCTGGGTCTTGTCGCCCATCTCGACCAGGAAGAAGGCGATGGTGGTGGTCAGGAACACGCCGTAGCGGCCCGCGCCGCCGGGCATATCGTCATCGGCCTTATCCGGAATGAGGGCCCAGGCGGCCATGGCGACGAACGACACCGCGATGGCCCACTTGAACCAGGCGCCGTCGAACAGGCCCGAGACCAGCGAGCCGGCCAGCGCCGCCAGGGCGTGGTTGGCCAGGGTGGCGACCAGTATGCCCAGGATGATCGGCACGGGCTTCTTGAAGCGGGTGGCCAGGATGATGGCCAGCAGCTGGGTCTTGTCGCCGATCTCGGCGATGGCCACCACGAGGGCCGAAACGAGCAGGGATTCCATGGATCAAGAACCGTCCGGGCCGAGCGCATGCCAATAGCATCGGAAACCCCGCCCAGCCCGGAACGGAAACCGACGCCATTGGTCTCGCCGCGGAAGCTGGTGCTTCCTTCACCCGCGCCATGCCCCTTCCACTCAAGAAAGAAAGGCAAGTGTGTTGACGACGGGCCCCACTGATAGACGCGGGCGGCTACTCCCCAAAGGTGACGGGTGAGTAGCGGGGATGGCGTTTGGGGTCAAGGCGACGGAGGGACGCGGGCTGGGGACAGGCGCATGCGCCTGTCCCCGTCCGGAGATCAGACGCTGGCCGGGGGATCGAACCGCATCGCGTGGATCGACACCCGCACCTTGCCGCCGGTGAAGGCGCCGCCGGCCGCCGTGATCACCACCGGCGTGTCGGCATAGTAGGCCGTCGGGCCGATCACCCCGACATTGCTGGCGTTCTTGGCCACGCCCAGGGACGCGCCGAACTTGCCCGCCTCGCCGGCCACGCCGCAGCTGTAGGAGGTCGCCCCGGTGATCGCCGCGCTGGTGCGGGTCGAGACGCCCAGCACGATGGCGCGGGCCGGGATCATCACGGTGGTGGCCACCGAGGCGCCCGACAGGGTCACCTCCTGCTCGAGGATCTCGAACCGCGTGGCGGCGAGGAACGGCGAACGGGCGGCGGTCAGGGCCTTGAAGGTCGAGGACAGCGGGGTCCAGTTCTCGCCGTCGTGGATCAGGGCCAGGCCCTCGTCGATGATCCAGGCCAGCCACCCGGCCTTGGGCGTCAGGGCTTCCCAGGCGCCGTCGACATAGTGGGCCAGCAGGCCGGCGGCCTTGTCGAACCAGGAGGCGCCGGTCGCCCCGGTCGGCAGGATATGCATCGCCCCGTCGGCGGGAGAGGCCGGCTGGGCGGCGATCGTGCGGCTCTGGACCGCCAGCTGGACCAAGCCGTCCAGCTTGCCGAGGGCCTCGTTGACGGTGATGTGCTTCTGGGCCTGGCCGGCCGCCACGAAGGGCAGCGACAGGCGGGGCGTGGTGGTGTTGGACATGGGAACTCCTGGAGGGTTTCGACGCCCCCAGTGTCGCCCCGCCGCGAGTCCCGGCGGACCGACCGCCGTCGATCCCCCTGCCCGTCCCCGCCTACTGGGCCGCGAAAGCCAGGCGGTTGCCCGAAGTCAGCGCGGTCTTGGCCGCCAGTTCCGCCTTGGCGTCCTCGTACTGCTCCGCGAACTTGGCGATCAGTTCGCCGGCCGACAGCACCGCCTCGATGGCGCCGACGCCCTGGCCCGAGCCCCAGATGTCGCGCCAGGCCTTGGCCTCCTGGTTGCCGCCCGAGCCGAAGTTCATGGCCGAGGGGTCGCTGACCGGCAGGTTCTCCGGGTCCAGTCCCGCCCGGACGATCGACTGGCGCAGATAGTTGCCGTGCACGCCGGTGAACAGGTTCGAATAGACGATGTCGTTGGCGCGGGCCTCGACGATGGTGTCCTTGTAGCCCTGGGGCGCGTTGGCCTCCTTGGTCGCGATGAAGGCCGAGCCGACATAGGCCAGGTCCGCGCCCATGGCCTGGGCGGCCAGGATCGAGCGGCCGGAGGCGATCGAGCCCGACAGCGCCACCGGCCCGTCGAACCACTGGCGGATCTCCTGCACCAGGGCGAACGGCGACAGGGTTCCGGCATGGCCGCCGGCCCCGGCCGCCACCGGGATCAGGCCGTCGGCGCCCTTCTCGATGGCCTTGTGGGCGTGCTTGTCGTTGATCACGTCGTGCAGGGTGATCCCGCCGTAGCTGTGGATCGCGCCGTTCAGGTCCTCGCGCGCGCCCAGCGAGGTGATGACCACCGGCACCTTGTACTTCACGCAGAGCTCGACATCCTCCTGGAGCCGGTTGTTGCTCTTGTGGACGATCTGGTTGACCGCGAACGGGGCCGAGGGGGCGTCGGGATTGGCCTTGTCGTAGGCCGCCAGCTCCTCGGTGATCCGGGCCAGCCACTCGTCCAGCTGCGAGATCGGCCGCGCGTTCAGGGCCGGGAACGATCCGACCACGCCGGCCTTGCACTGGGCGATGACCAGGTCGGGATTGCTGATGATGAACAGCGGAGACGCGATGACGGGCAGGCGCAGGCGGTCGCGCAGGATCGGCGGCAAGGCCATGAGAGACGTCTCCTTTGGGGCGGCCGCTCCGGGCCGCTCATGTAAACAGCGTTAGCTTAAACGCTCGTTCGCATCCTGCGCAAGCGCTTGACCTACCCTGGGGCACAAGCGCATCTGCTGGTCAAAACAAGAAAATGCTGCGGTGCAGGAGACAGACGTCGTGAATCACCCGCCGACCCCGCTGGCCGAGGATTTTGGCGCCCCGGATCGGTCGAAATGGATGGCCCTGGTCGAGAAGACCCTCAAAGGCCAGACCTTCGACGACGCCCTGATCACCCGGACTCCCGACGGCGTCGCCATCCAGCCGCTCTACACCTCCGAGGACGGCGTAGTCGTGGCGCGCGACCTGCGGGCCCGCGACGCCGAGCGTCCCTGGGACCTGCGCATGCGCGCCGCCCATCCCGATCCGCGCCAGGCCGCCGCCGAGATCATGAAGGACCTCGAGGGCGGCGCGGCGTCTGTTTTGCTGGCTCTCGACCCTGCCGGCGTCAACGGGGTCGCGGTCGGCTCGCCGCAGGACCTGGCCCAGGCGCTGAACGGCGTGTTGCTGGACCTGGCCCCGGTGGCCCTCGACGCCGGCTTCCTGGGCCCCAAGGCCGCCGACTGGCTTGGCGGCCTGGCCAAGGCCGCGCCCAATGCGCCCCTGGCCTTCCACATGGACCCGCTGACCGCCTTCGCCCAGGCCGGCGCCAGCCCGGGGCCGATCGAGAGCCATCTGATCTCGGCCGCCACGGTCGGGGCGCGGCTGTCCCAGACCTACGCCAAGGCCAGCCTGGTCCTGGCCACGGGCCGGGCCGCGCACGAGGCCGGCGGCTCCAACACCGAGGAACTGGCCGTGATGGCCGCCTGCGCCCTGGCCTACGCCAAGGCCCTGGTGCGCGCCGGCCTTTCCCAGGAAGAGGCGTTCTCGCGGATCGTCCTGAGCGTCAGCCTCGACGCGGAATATTTCACCGGCGTGGCCAAGGTCCGCGCCGCCCGGGCCCTGTGGGCGCGGATCACGGGAGCCTGCGGCGTCTCGGTTCCGGCGGTGATCGAGGCCCGCTCCTCGCAGCGGATGCTGACCCGGGCCGACGCCTGGACCAACCTGCTGCGCCTGACCGCCGCCGGCTTCGCCGGGGCGGTCGGCGGGGCCGACGCCATCGTCCTGGGCGCCTTCACCGACGCCATCGGCCTGCCTACCGCCTTCAGCCGCCGCCAGGCCCGCAACACCCAGCTCGTCCTGATGGAGGAAAGCCACCTGGGCCGCGTCGCCGACCCGGCCGGCGGGTCCTGGTACCTGGACAGCCTGACCGACCAGCTGGCCCGCGCCGCCTGGGGCGGCTTCCAGGCCATCGAGGCCGCCGGCGGGATCGTCAAGGCGCTGGAAAGCGGCCTGGTCGCCGACATCGTCGCCACTACCCGGGCGGCCCAGGAAGCCGCCTTCGCCGACAAGAGCCGCAAGATCCTGGGCGTCACGGCCTTCCCCAACGCCGACGACAAGCCGGTGGAGGTCGCCACGCCCGACGCGGCCGACTTCGCCGTCGATCCGCCCAGCGCGCGCCTGCCCGGGCCGGACTCTCGATGCCCGCCCCTGACGCCCATGCGGTTCTCGGCCGCCTTCGAGGAAGCCCAGGCATGAGCAAGTTCCCCGACTTCAAGGATGTCCCGTTCCAGGCCGCGGCGACCGTCGCCGCGCCGGACGGCGCGGTCTGGGCCACGCCCGAGGGCGTCGATGTGCCACCAGCCTTCACCGCCGACGACACCGCCGGCCTGGACTTCACCGGCGGCTATCCCGGCGTCGCGCCGTTCGTGCGCGGCCCTTACCCGACCATGTACGTGACCAATCCGTGGACGGTGCGGCAGTACGCCGGCTTTTCCACCGCCGAGGACAGCAACGCCTTCTACCGACGCAATCTGGCCGCCGGCCAGATGGGCCTGTCGGTGGCCTTCGACCTGGCCACCCACCGGGGCTACGACAGCGACCACGAGCGGGTGAAGGGCGATGTCGGCATGGCCGGCGTGGCCATCGACTCCATCCTCGACATGCGGACGCTGTTCTCGGGCATCCCGCTCGACAAGATGAGCGTGTCGATGACCATGAACGGCGCGGTGCTGCCGATCCTGGCCCTCTACATCGTCGCCGCCGAGGAACAGGGCGTCTCGCCCGACAAGCTATCCGGGACCATCCAGAACGACATCCTCAAGGAGTTCATGGTCCGCAACACCTACATCTATCCGCCCGGCCCCTCGATGCGGATCATCTCGGACATCTTCGCCTACACCTCGGCCAACATGCCGAAGTTCAACTCGATCTCGATCAGCGGCTATCACATGCAGGAGGCGGGAGCCTCCGCCGACCTGGAGCTGGCCTATACCCTGGCCGACGGGATCGAATACGCCCGGGCCGGCGTCGCGGCCGGCATGGACATCGACACCTTCGCCCCGCGCCTGTCGTTCTTCTGGGCGATCGGCATGAACTACTTCATGGAAGTCGCGAAAATGCGCGCCGCCCGCCTGCTGTGGGCCAGGCTGATGAAGCGCGAGTTCGATCCCAAGGACGACCGCTCGCTCAGCCTGCGCACCCACAGCCAGACCTCCGGCTGGTCGCTGGCGGCCCAGGACGTGTTCAACAACGTCGCCCGCACCTGCGTGGAGGCCATGGCGGCCGTCAACGGCCAGACCCAGAGCCTGCACACCAACAGCCTGGACGAGGCCCTGGCCCTGCCCACCGACTTCTCGGCCCGGATCAGCCGCAACACCCAGCTGTTCCTACAGATGGAGAGCGGCACGACCCGCGTCGCCGACCCGTGGGGCGGCAGCTACTACGTCGAGAAGCTGACCCACGACCTGGCCGTCCGCGCCCTGGCCCATATCGAGGAGGTCGAGGCCCTGGGCGGCATGGCCAAGGCCATCGAGCAGGGCCTGCCCAAGCTGCGCATCGAGGAGGCGGCCGCCAAGACCCAGGCCCGCATCGACAGCGGCAAGCAGAGCGTGGTGGGCGTCAACCGCTACAAGCCCGAGATCGCCGACGACATCCCGGTGCTGAAGGTCGACAACACCTCGGTGCGCAACCAGCAGCTGGAGAAGCTGGCCCGGCTGAAGGCCGAGCGCGATCCGGCCAGGACCACGGCGGCGCTGAAGGCGCTGGAGGACGGCGCGCGGGGGACCGGCAACCTGCTGGCCCTGGCGGTCGACGCGGCCCGCGCCCACGCCACGGTCGGCGAGATCAGCCAGGCCATGGAAAACGTCTTCGGCCGCCACCGCGCCACCATCCAGTCGATCCAGGGGGTCTACATGAAGGAAGCCGGCGCCGATCCGGTCGCCGCCCGGGCCAAGGCCATGGTCGAGGCCTTCGAACAGGCCGACGGTCGCCGGCCGCGCATCCTGGTGGCCAAGATGGGCCAGGACGGCCACGACCGCGGCCAGAAGGTGATCGCCACCGCCTTCGCGGACCTGGGCTTCGACGTCGACATCGGCCCGCTGTTCCAGACCCCGGCCGAGGCGGCCAAGCAGGCGGTCGAGAACGACGTCCACATCGTGGGCGCCAGCTCCCTGGCCGCCGGCCACCTGACCCTGGCCCCGGAGCTGAAGGCCGAACTGGCCCGGCAGGGACGGCCGGACATCATGATGGTGGTCGGCGGCGTGATCCCGCCCCAGGACTTCCAGGCCCTGCGCGACGCGGGGGCCGCGGCGATCTTCCCGCCCGGCACGGTGATCGCCGAGGCGGTGATCGAGCTGCTGGACAAGCTGAACAAGCAGCTGGGCTACACCCAGGGCGAGGCGGCATGACCGTCGGTATCGGCTAGTCTACAATGTAGAAATTCCGCTCGCCCCGCGGACAATTTTCGCGAAGCAGATAGGCGCATCGATTAATCGAGCTGCTATGAGTGCCGCCGCTTTGCTCTGAATGGCCGCATTTATTGCAGGTAACCTCGACACCTTCGAAGGAGCCGTGGTCTCCCTCAATATCGATATAGTCTATCATTGTGTTCACCCGTGCCATCGCCATCTTCCTCGCAAGACCTAGCAACGCGTTTATAGGTTGAGTCTCCGCCAAAGATCGACTTCAAGGGAAGTTCCCCGTTGAACCACATGCCAAATCCTCTCTGATGAGCCTGGGAAACGCGCGAGCGCATGTCCCCGGCCGGGAAACCCGGCGGGTGGAGGCGGCGGAGCGTCCGGGCCATGCCCGGTGTAGGGTTTTGGCAGAGTACCGTTTCGACAGGATCCGAACGCTCCGCGCGGACCGTTTTCCGGAAGCCTTCGGATCGCGGATTTTTAACCCGCTCCGATGGAGGCCCCCGACGGGCGGAGGGGCGACGACCCCGTCCGGACCGCCTGGGCGATTTCAGCCCAGGCCTGCCGCGCCTGCCGTTCGGCCTCGAAGACTTGGTCCCGCCATCCGGTCCGGGTCGCCCAAAGTCCCCATCCAGGGACCCCACGTCCCGCCGACCGGCTCGACGGAGCCCTCGACGCCGGCCGACGGACGCTTCCCGCTCGACCGCCCCCGTCGCACGTTTCGGTCGCCGGCCGGACGTCCTCCCCGCGACGGGGCGAGGACAAGTATGGGCGAAGTTTAAACCCGGCGGCGGATGTGACGCTGCTTTTCTTGCAGAGCGTTGAATTGGTTGGCGTCGGCGTCCCCGTTCGCGGGGATGGAGCGCCGCCTATCCCCTTCGCTTTTAGTTGCGCCCCACCGGCGGCGGAGGGGATGTCGGCAACTCGAGGCCGAGCTGCCCGGCGCACCATCTCAGCGCGCGATACCGGGCGGCGCTAAGGCCTGTGGCGCCTCTCGTTCTCAACCGGCAAACTAAGCTCGGCCCATTTCCCTCGCGCGAGTAGTAGACGACGATGCTTCTCCCCCTCCCGTCGCTGAGCGCTTTATAGCCGAGCGGTTCCAGCCTTTCGTTTCGGCGTATTGGGCCGTCATCCCAGGCTTTCAGGTGTTCGGCCCGAACGACTTGCTCGGCGAAGGACTCCGCGTTGATCCCCTTGGGAAGATCGATCATCTGCGCGTCGATACCTTCGACCAGGAGGTCCGAACCATCCAGGGCCCTGAGCACAGTGAAATCTGCACTCTGGGACACGAGCAAAATCGCCAAACCTTGAGCGGGCATCATCATATCGCGAGCCTCTTGAGAGAACTTGAGGGGGGTCGCGACCGTCTGCATCCGCTGACTCGTCTAAGGATTCAGGCCGCACGCATTCGCCAGGTCCACCGGACCGCTTGCATGTAGCGCCCACCGAACAAGTTCTCATGCAGGCAATGTCTGTATTGGATCCATCCACACCCTCCACCATCCTGTCGGAGGCGAACCCGGCTTCGACCTCCAGCCGGCGCCGCTTCCCCCTGCACGCTCTCTGGACGGCGACCGGCGCGGCCGTGGCGATCAAGCTAGCCGGCTGGCGCGGCGGCGACGCGTTGTTCGGGGGGCCGCTGAGCGCCGGCGCCGGCCTCGTCACCGGCCTTGGCGTCTGGTGGATCGCCTATGGCCGCCAGGGACCGGCCAAAGTTCCGAACGCGGTTCGCCCGTGCTAGGCTGGCGACCATGAACGCCTTGGCCCGCGCGCTTGAGACCTCCCAGCCGCACAGGTTCACCCTGGATGACGTCCTGCGCATGCAGGCCGCCGGCATTCTCGACGAAGACGCGCGTGTGGAACTGATCGACGGGGGGTTGGTCGAGATGGCTTCGGAAGGCGCGCCGCATACGCGCGTGAAATACGCGCGTGAAGATGCAGATCGCCAAGGCGTTCCTGGCCCAGACGGGCCAGGCGTTCGAGGTGATCATCGATTCGACCCTGCGACTGTCGGCGACCTATGCGCCGGACCCCGACCTCTATGTCTACGACGCGGCGATCCCGCTTGAATCGGTGACCGGCGCAAATGTCGGCCTGGTGATCGAGGTCGCCCAGACCACCCTGGCCAAGGATCTGTCGATCAAGCTGGAACTGTATGCGCAGCATGGGGTGCGCGAGTACTGGGTGGTGGACGTCAACACCGACACCCTCATCGTCCATCGCGATCCGGATGGCGGCCTCTATCGCGATGTAAGCCGCCATTCGGCGCAGGACACCGTCTCGCCCCAGGTCTGCCCACCACTGGCGCTCCGCCTGGCGGACCTGCCGCCGATCCGCTGACCGGCCTACCGCCGCGCCTTCTTCACCCGCCTGACCTTGCGAGTCCGGGCGTCGATCTCGTCGGGCAGGCCGTGCTTGGACTCGATGTCCTTCTGCAGAGCCTTGGCCGCCATCAGGTGGCCCGGGAACAGGGTGTCGACGGCCCAGCCCAGCACCGGCACGGTGTCGGACAGGTTGTCAGCGGCCAGATAGGCGGCCATCCGGACCAGGGTGGGCGCCGAGGCCTTGGCCTGCACGGCGTGGAACAGCAGCAGGCCGCCCGCGCCCAGCCCGTAGGCTAGGCCCGCGCCCGGAACCCAGGCCAGCACGCCGTCCAGCCCCAGGCCGAACGGCCCCAGGCCGATCAGGCGGTCGGACAGCCGCTTGATGGTCTCGGCCTGGCGCCAGGCCTGGTGCGCCTTCTGGCGCTGGCTGGCGGGCCCTTCGTCGACGACATAGCCCTCGACGGTCTCGGCGGTGCGTTCGGTCATGTCAGGTCAACGCTCCGGCCGGCCGTTGGTTGTCGATCCCCACGCACGAACCTGCCGCCCCGGGGTCGTTCCGGCAAGGCGCGGTGACGGTTTCGGTTTTCGTGATCGCCGTCGTCCTCTAAGCGGGAGACGTGAGCCCGCCCATCGACATCGCCGACCTCGAGACCCGCCTGGTGGCCGGAGACCGCGCCGCCCTGGCCCGGGCCATCACCCTGGTCGAGAGCCGACGGCGCGACCACCAGAAGGCCTCCCGCGCCTTGCTGGAACGGCTGATGCCGCGCACCGGCGGCGCCCAGCGGATCGGGATCACCGGCGTGCCGGGGGCCGGCAAGTCAACGACGATCGAGGCGTTCGGCACGATGCTGACCGCCGCCGGCCACCGCGTGGCGGTGCTGGCGGTCGATCCGTCGTCCGGACGGCACGGCGGCTCTATCCTCGGCGACAAGACCCGCATGGAGCGGCTCAGCGTCGATCCCAACGCCTATATCCGCCCCTCGCCGTCCGGCGGCGTCCTGGGCGGGGTGGCGCGCAAGACCCGCGAAGCCATGCTGCTGTGCGAGGCGGCCGGCTTCGACGTGATCATCGTCGAGACCGTCGGGGTGGGCCAGTCGGAGACGGTGGTGTCGGACATGGTCGACATCTTCCTGGCCCTGCTGATCCCCGGCGGCGGCGATGAGCTGCAGGGCATCAAGAAGGGCCTGATCGAACTGGCCGACCTGCTGGTGATCAACAAGGCCGACGCGGATCCGGCCAGGGCCGAGCGCTCGGCCCGCGACTATCGCAACGCCCTGCACATCCTGACGCCCGCCTCGCCCGACTGGACGCCGCCGGTGCTGACCGCCTCGGGCCTGACCGGCGCGGGCCTCGACGCCCTATGGACCCAGATCCAACGCCACCGCGCGGTCATGACGGCCAACGGCGCCCACGCCGCGCGCCGGGCCGACCAGGACAGTCGCTGGATGTGGGCCATGGTCCACGACCGCCTGGCCGCCGCGTTTCGCGAGGCGCCGGCCGTGGCGGCGATCGTCGCGGAGGTCGAGCGCGCGGTGCGGGCCGGCGACCTGCCCGCCTCGGCGGCGGCCGACCGCCTGCTGGCGGCGTTCGGGCTGGAATAGTCCGTCCCGCTCGTCCCGGCGGCGCCGGGACGAGCGGTTGGAAGGGATCAGGCGCCGGCGGCCAGCCGCTTGGCCTGGGCCACCCAGGCGTCCCGCTCGGCGCGGCCCCTGAGGTTCAGCTTGGCGTCGAAGTCGGCCAGATCCTCGGCGCCCCAGGCGGCGATCTGCTCGAAGCGCGTGACGCCCAGCTCGGACAGCGACGCCGCCAGCTTGGGGCCGATCCCGACCAGCTGGGTCAGATCGTCGACGGTCGACTTGGCGGCCTCGACGGCGGTTTCGACGGCGGCCTCGGCCACGGGTTCGGCCGCCGCGATCGGCGCGGGGACCTCCAGCTCGATCGGCGCGAGGATCGGCGCCTCCGTGACAGGGTCGATCGGCGCCGCGAAGGCCGGTTCCGGCGCCAGCTCGACGGGCTCCGGCGCAGGCGAGGTCGCGGTCAACGCTGGCGTCATCAGCGCCTCGACATTGACGGCCTCGCGCCAACGGGTGGACCACCACCACCAGGTCGCCCCGGCCATGGCCGCGCCGCCGAACATCAACCAGAGAGGCGAGGCGGCGCCGGCCATCAGGTTCGGGCCTTTTTCAGGATCGATCTGAGGCAGTTCGGGAAGGAATGACAGGGTCATGGCCGAGCTCCAACAACCGTATTGTTGCGGTGCAGCATAACACGGTTCTCGGCTTGGCGAGTCGCAAAATCGCAGCGCGCGCTTAAATCAGTCCGATCGCGCCTAGGGCGAGTCCGGCGGCGACCATGGCGCCCACCACCGCCAGGATCGGCGCGCGCAGGGCGAACACCAGGCCGCACGCCAGCATGGTCAGGCCGGCCGCCGGCAGGTTGATGCTGGCCAGGTCCGGCAGTTCCGCCCGCAGCGGCCCCCAGGTATGCACCGCGCCCACTCGGAACAGCAGGTGGACCGTGAACCAGACCGCGAGGTTGGCGATCACCCCGACGGCGGCCGCCGAAACCAGGGCCAGGGCGCGGGCCGGCCTCGGGCGCGAGCGCAGGCGCTCGAAGAACGGCCCGCCGGCGAAGATCCACAGGAACGACGGCGCGAACGTCGTCCAGGCGGCCATCAGCCCGCCGGCCAGGGCGGCGATCCAGGCCAGGTCCGGCGGCGCGTTCTGATAGGCGCCGACGAAGCCGACAAAGACCAGCACCAGCACCAGCGGTCCCGGCGTGGTCTCGGCCAGGCCCAGGCCGTCCAGCATCTGGCCCGGCGCCAGCCAGCCGAACGCGCCGGCCGCCTGGCCGACATAGGCCAGGGCCGCATAGGCGCCGCCGAAGCTGGCCACCGCCAGGACGCTGAACACCCCGCCCATCCTGGCCAGGGTCGAGGCCGGCGACACCGCCAGGGCCAGCAGCACCGGCGCCAGCCAGACGGCGAGACAGACCAGGGCCGTGCGCCAGGGGGTTCGCGCCGGGGCTTGTGGAGGCTCGATCGCGACGGCGCCGCCGCCCAGGGCCCAGCCCACAGCGCCCGCCACCAGGATGATCAGCGGAAAGGGCAGGACGGTGAAGGTCAGGGCGGCGAAGGCCAGGCCCGCGGCCCAACCTCCGGCCACGCCCCGGATCGCCCGGCCGCCCATGCGGATCAGGGCCTGCAGCACCAGGGCCACCACCGCCGCCTTCAGCCCCAGCAAGGCGGGTCCGGCCCAGGCCGCGCGGCCGTGGGCGACGTACAGCGCCGACAGGCCCAGCATCACCAGCAGGCCCGGCAGCACGAACAGCAGGCCCGCCGCGACGCCGCCGCGCACGCCGTGCAGGCGCCAGCCCAGCCAGGTCGCCAGTTGCTGGGCTTCCGGACCCGGCAGTAGCATGCAGAAGCTCAGGGCATGGGCGAAGCGCGCCTCGTCGATCCAGCCGCGCCGCTCGACCACCTCGCGATGCAGCAAGGCGATCTGGCCGGCCGGACCGCCGAAGCCCAGGCAACCGACCTTGAGCCAGACCCAGAACGCCTCCCGGAAACTGGGAGCCGCCGCCGTCACGCCCGCCAGATCCGCGCCTTGGCGCCGGCCTCGCCCAGGGTGTCGGCCAGCCACGTGGTGGCCTCGGTGATCGCGCCTTCGGTTGACCTTGGCGCCCCGACCATGACCATCGCGCAACCGTTCATCTTCATCGGATCCGTCAAAGGCCTCAGGCGCAGCTCCGCAGCTAGCGCGTCCTTCGTGACGGTTTCCATCGCCCGCATGAAGGCGTCGAAGGTTTCCAGGTCCTTCAGCGGCATCCAGGCGGCGATGACCGCGTCCTTGTCCCTGGCCAGCACCGCCCGGGTGGTGGCGACGATCTGGGCGTAGTCGTCGCTGCGCTCGAACGGCGGGTCGATCAGGACGAAGGTGCGCCCGCCCTTCCCCGCCCGCGCCGCGGCCGTGGCGTAGCCGTCGGCCTTGACCGCCTGAGCGAAGGCGTAGGGCGCCAGGGTCCGGCGCAGGCTGTCGAAGTCGTCGGGCCGCAGTTCGCAGCCGGCGTAGCGGTCGGTCTTGCGCAGATGGCGGACGACCAGCAGCGGCGAACCCGGATAGAGCCTCCCCGCCCCGTCGCCGTTCAGGGCCTTCACCGCCGCGACCAACGGTACGAACACCGTCGGGACCTCGTCCAGGGCCAGCAGCCGCCCGATCCCGGCCGCCGCCTCGCCCGAGCGCAGGGCCATGTCGCCGCCCAGGTCGTAGGCCCCGGCCCCGGCATGGGTGTCGATCACCGACAACGGGGCCTCGTCGGCGGTCAGCGCCTTCAGCAGGGCCAGCACGATCGCGTGCTTCTGCAGGTCGGCGAAATTGCCGGCGTGGAAGGCGTGTCGGTAGTTCATGTCTGGCGCGTCGCTCCCGGAACCGGCGCTCCGTCTACCACGTTGGCCGACGATAGGGTTGGGAGCGAGGCGATGGACCGGGATATTTCCGAGAACGGCGGCGCCGGCCGTCCAGCGAGGCGATGACCGTGCCCCGCGACACGCTCGAGCCCCCCGCCGCCGAACGCACCCTGCTGGCCTATGTCAACGACCAGGAGCAGGGCCTCCGCCGCCTGCCCCGCGGCAAGGGCTTTTCCTATGTCGACGAGGACGGCCGGGCGGTGAAGGACGAGGCCACCCTGGCGCGGATCAAGGCCCTGGCCATTCCGCCGGCCTGGACCAGCGTCTGGATCTGTCCCGACCCGAACGGCCACATCCAGGCGGTCGGCCGCGACCAGAAGGGCCGCAAGCAGTATCGCTATCACCCCGAATGGCGGGCCGATCGCGACGCGCGCAAGTACGACCGCATGGCCGCCTTCGGCCGCGCCCTGCCCCGGCTGCGCCGGCGCGTGGCGGCCGATCTGGCGCGACGGGGCCTGCCGCGCGAGAAGGTGCTGGCCGCCGTCGTCAGCCTGCTGGAACTGACCCTGATCCGGGTCGGCAACGACGAATACGCCAAGGCCAACAAGAGCTTCGGCCTGACCACCCTGCAGAAGCGCCACCTGAAGCTGGCCGGCGGCGGCGCGGTGTTCGAGTTCAAGGGCAAGAGCGGCAAGATGCACAGGACGGGCTTTCGCGACCGTCGGCTGGCCCGCATCATCGCCGCCTGCCAGGAGCTGCGCGGCCAGCGCCTGTTCCAGTACGTCGACGCGGACGGCCAGCGGCGGGCCGTCGAGAGCAGCGACGTCAACGACTACATCCGGGCCGCCTGCGGCGACGACTTCTCGGCCAAGGACTTCCGCACCTGGTACGGTTCGCTGGCGGCGCTGGAAGCCCTGAGTCTGAGCCCCAGGCCGGCGACCCAGGCCGAGGCCAGGCGCACGCTCAACACCTGCGTCAAGGCCGTGGCCGGCCTGCTGGGCAACACGCCCGCCGTCTGCCGCGCGGCCTATATCCACCCCAAGGTGCTGGAGGCGTTCGAAACCAGCCGGTTGCCGCGGCGGCGGCCGACCTCGCCCAGGGGCAAGGAGCTGAGGCTGCTGAAACTGGTCGCGAGCTAAGGCGCCTCGGCCAGGCGGGTCGCCTTGCCCAGCAGGTAGCGCTGCTCGGGCTCGCTCGCCGTCAGCGTCGCCGCCGTCCGGTAGGCCGCGACGGCCTCGTCCCGATCCCCGGCCATCTCCAGCAGATGGGCCCGCACCGCCGCCAGCCTGTGATGGCCGGCGAGACGCCTGTCGCTCTCGATCTCGACCAGCCGGCTCAGCCCGACCCGTGGCCCCTGGGCCATGGCCAGGGCCACGGCGTGGTTCAGTCGGACCATCGGATTGTCGGCCATCCGCTCCAGCAGGGCGTACAGCGCCAGGATCTGCGGCCAGTCGGTGTCCTCGGCCCGGGCGGCCTCGTCGTGGACGGCGGCGATGGCGGCCTGAAGCTGGTAGGGACCGACCGCGCCCCGCGCCAGGCTGGCCTCGACCAGGGCCACGCCCTCGGCGATCGCCGCCGTGTCCCACAGGCCGCGATCCTGCTCGGCCAACGGGATCAGTTCGCCGTCCGCCCCCGTCCGCGCCGGACGCCGGGCGTCGGTCAGCAGCATCAGGGCCAGCAGGCCCGCGACCTCGCCGTCGTCCGGCAGCAGGGCTTGGACGGCGCGCGCCAGCCGGATCGCCTCGATCGCCAGGTCGGCGCGCTGCAACGCCGAACCGGCGCTGGCGGCGTAGCCCTCGTTGAAGATCAGGTACAGCACGTGCAGCACCGCCCCCAGGCGCTGGCCCCGCTCCTGGGCGTCCGGAGCCTCGAACGGCGCGCCTGAGGCGCGGATGCTTTGCTTGGCCCGGCTGATGCGCTGGGCCATCGTCGCCTCGGGCACGAGGAAGGCGCTGGCGATCTCGGCCGTCGTCAGGCCGCCGACCGCGCGCAGGGTCAGGGCGATCGCCGAGGACGAGGTCAGGGCCGGGTGGCAGCACATGAACAGCAGGTTCAGCGTATCGTCGCGCCCGGCCAGGGCGTCCAGGTCGTCCGACGGCGACACCACCTGGACCTCGCCCTCGGTCGCGACCGCCTCGCGCCGTCGACGGGCGATCTCGCGGCGGATCTGGTCGGTCATGCGCCGCGAGGCGACCTGCGCCAGCCAGCCGCCCGGATTGGCCGGCACGCCGGTCCGCGGCCACTGGCGCGCGGCGGCCAGCAAGGCCTCCTGCACCGCGTCCTCGCCGGCGGCGAAGTCGCGGTAGCGGCGGACCACCGCCGACAGAACGCGCGGCGCCAGGTCGCGCAGCAGGTCCGTCGTCTGGCGGTCCAGCGCCGCCCCGGTCACATTTCCTCGCCGTTCGGCGACATCACCCGCCGTACCTCGACCGGCAGGTTCAGCGGCTTGCCGCCGGGCCCGGGGCCCTCCGACCAGCGCGAGGCGATGTAATAGGCCCGCTCGGGCGTCTCGACATCGACGATCACGTAGCCGGCCAGGAACTCCTTGGTCTCGGGGAACGGACCGTCCGTGACTTCGGGCGCCCCGCCCTGGCTGGCCCGCACGAACCGCGCGTGTTCCGGCGGCAGCAGGCCGTGGGTCACCACCATCTCGCCCGACGCGGTGAATTCCTCGCGGAACCGGCGCAGGTGCTCCATGTGGACCTCGATGTCGTGGGCGGGCCAGTTCTGGATCATGTCGGACTTCCACTCGGACAGGGCGTACTGCATCATCAGGATGTACTTCATCGTCGTTTTCCCTTCGGTTGGAGCGCCGTTCTCCCGACGCTTTCGAGGGCAAGTCGGAGTCATCGGGCCATTCTCGACATGGCCGCCAATATTTTTCGAGCCTCGGTTGATCCGGCGCCGCGCCTTGCCCCTGGTTAGTGGCTCGATATTATCGTTTGACAGAAAGAAATTTCGGAATGAGTTTGGCGTCACGGGAGGACGCCATGAGCACCATCGTCAAACTCAAGCCGCGCGCCGAGACCGTCACGGCGATCGAGACCGCCGCCCAGCGCCGCGTGCGCCTGGGCAGCCGCGCCCTGGCGTGGCTGTTCACCGGCCTGCTGACCCTGTCGGCGGCCATTCTCGTCGCCGCCCTCGCCACCATGCTGTTCTACAAGGGCGAACTGGTCCGGATCGGCCCCGACAATTGCTATATCGGCGATGGGCCGCCCAACTCCGTCGCCTTCGGCTCGCTGCCCCTGCCCCATCGGCTGATCTATTGCCTGGTCGGGATCGTGCGCACGACGCCGATCATCATGCTGTTCTGGAGCCTGCGCTCGCTCTTTGGCCTCTATGCCCGGGGCCGGGTGTTCTCGCCGGAGAACGGCCGAAGCTTCAGCCGGATCGGCGGCTGGCTGTGCGCCTACGCCTTGTCGCCCTTCGTCTGCCACCTGTTCCTCAGCGCCACGGGCTACGAGATCGACAAGAACTGGGCCCACATGGCCAGCGTCCAGGCCTTCGTGCTGGGCCTGCTGGTGTTCGTGATCGGTCAGGTCATGCGGGTGGGACGCGAGATCGAGGAAGACCGCGAGGCGTTCGTCTGATGCCGATCATCCTGCGTCTCGACGTCATGCTGGCCAGGCGCAAGGTGCGCTCCAACGTCCTGGCCCGCGCCATCGGCATCACCGAGGCCAATCTCTCGCTGCTGAAGTCCGGCAAGGTGAAGGGCTTGAAGTTCGAGACCCTGGAGGCGATCTGCGCCTACCTCCAGTGCCAGCCGGGCGACATCCTGGAATACGCGCCGGAAGACACGCCCGAGCGCGAGCAAGACGAGTTCAAGCGCGCCGGCTGACGGCGCTTCAAACCCCGGAGACGTCAATGCGACTGTTTTCAACGCCCGCCGCGGCGATCACGGCCGGCTGCCTGCTGCTTGGAAGTGGACCGGCCACGGCCGAGCCCGCTGATCGAGGCATGCTCAACGTGCCGGGCGGCAAGCTGGCCTATGAAACCTGCGGATCGGGGCCGAGGGCGATCGTCCTGTTGCACGACGGCATCCTGCACTCGGCCGTCTTCGACGATGTGTGGCCGAAACTTTGCGCCCAGTTTCGCGTGGTTCGCTACGACCGCCGCGGCTATGGCGCCTCGCCCCCCGCCACGGCGCCCTACACGCCGGCGACCGATCTCGAAGCCTTGATGCAAGCCCTCGGCGTGAAGCACGCTACCCTGGTCGGCTCGTCTTCGGGCAGCGGCGTCGCCGTCGATTTCGCTCTCGCCCACCCAGAGGCTGTCGATCGGCTCGTGCTGGCAGGCCCGTGGATAAGCGGCTTCGACGCCTCTTGGGGCTTTCTTTTCCGGACCCTGAAGCTGGGTCTCAGGGCCAAGATGGGCGACCTGAAGGGCGCGGCGAAGGACCCATATATCCTGACCAAGAACGCCGCCGCCGAACGCGCCCGCGTCGTGGCCTGGCTCAAGGCCAATCCCGGGAACCTGGCCGCCGGCATGCGCGAGCGTCCTCTCGCCATCGCCAAGCCCCGCCTGGGTGAAGTCCATGCCCCGACGCTGATCCTGGTCGGCGCGATCGACATCAAGGATGTCCAGGAGCAGGCCAAGGTCCTGGAGGCCACGATCCCCAAGGCACGGCGCGTGGTCGTCCCCGATAGCGGCCACCTCCTTTACCTCGAGCGCCCCCAGGCCTTCGCCGACCTGGTCACGGCCTTCGTCGCGGCGGAACCCTAGGCGAAAAGCGCTGGCCGGACATCATGTCCGGCCGCCCTCGTGCGCCTTCAGGGCCGTCCGCAGTTCCTCGACCATCATCTCGCGCAGCCCGGGCGGTGAGACGATCTGCACCGCGTCCCCCCAGGTGAACAGGTGCCAGGACAGTTCCAGCATGCCGCTGGCCCGGAAGGCCACGGTGACCGCGCCGTCCGGGTCCTGGGTCACCACCTGGTTGGGATGGAAGCGCCAGCGCAGGGCGTCTTCGGCGCGGGCCGGCCCGATGCGCAGGACCACGTCCTCGATCTGGCCGTGATAGATGCCGAAGCTCTCGTCGGCGAAGGCCTGCAGCGAGAAGTCGGCCGGCGGCGGCGCCGGCTCGTCCAGCGCCGCCACCGCCTGCATGCGGTCCAGGCGGAAGGTGCGGGGCCTGGGGTCCCGCCCCTCGGTGGCCACCAGATAGTTGCTGTGCCCGAACAGGATGCCCAGGGGCGTGACCTTGCGGGTCCGGCCCGGCGCGCTGCCGCCCTCGTAGCGGAACGACAGGGCCTGTAGGCCCTTCACCGCGGTGCGGATCGCGGTCAGCACCTGTTCGCTCTCGAACGGGCGCGGACCGGGATGGACCGCGATGGTCTCGGCCTGGACCAGGGCCTCGACGTCCGGGGCCACCTTGCGCCGCGCGGCGCCGCGCAGGGCCGACAGCAGCTTGCGTTCCAGGGCGTAGAGGGCCGCGGCCCGCCCCTCGGCCCCACCGGCGGCGTAGCTGTCGGCCGCCGTGCGCAGGGCCGCCAGCTCCTCGGCGGTCGGGGTCTGGAACAGGCTGTCCAGACCTGACGGGATGCGAAAGCGCTTGGTCGGCGGATCCTCGATCGCCTCCATCTGCGGGAAGGCGGCCCAGACGGCGTCGCGCATTCGCTCGGCCGTGCGCCGGCCCACGCCCATGGCGCGGGCCATCTCGTCCAGGGTCAGGCCCTCGGACGATCCGGCCAGCATCCGGGCCAGGTCCAGCAATCGGGTCGCCTTGTCGTGTCGCATGGCGCGACTCTATACGACCGTTTTTGACGCAGAACACCCACAAAAGGAAAAACGCAGGGCAAGACGCCCGATCTGGAGCTCCGCCTCATGACCCGTCTCCTCACCCAGGCCCATCTCCTCACCCAGGATTGGCACGTCGTCCCGGTCAGCGCCGCGATGATCTCGGCCGTGCTCGCCTTCGCCGACATCCACCGCGATCTGGGCGGCGGACGCACGCTGATGAGGTTGAGCCCCGAGCGGGTGCTGCGGCCCGACATCATCCTGCTGCTGGGCCGCGACGCCGAACGCGCCGCCGACATCGGCCTGGTGTGGAACGACCGCGAAGACCAGATCGTGCGGATCATCGATGACGCGGCCCTGCGCGCCTCGCGACAGGCCGCCTGGGAAGAGGCCTTCGATCTCTTCGAGGTCGACGACCGCGACCTGGCGCCGCAGCGGCTGTGCGCCTGACGTCCGTCGGCGGACATTTGGCCGCAGGCGGCGGCGGGGCGGTTTCGGCCCGCGAGTTGTCGTAACCCAAAGCCCCTATTGACCCAAGCCGTTATTGCGTCAAATCGACACAGAGGCCGAACAAGCAGAATATAACCCTGCAGATTCTTCCCACCTCGCAGATCTTTTCAAGCAGGAAATTCCGGGTTCACCCATTTTAAACAGCCCGCCGACATCCTGATCACGAGCAAAATGCTCCCGGCCGTCAAAATGACGTCGGACACCTTGAATAGGAATACGTCGGATGCCGCTGAATAGCGTCAACACCAACTCGGGCGCGATGATCGCCCTGCAGAACCTGAACAGCACCAACAACGAGCTTCAGGTCACGCAACAACGCATCAACACCGGCAAGAAGATCGCCAGTTCCAAGGACAATGGCGCGATCTGGGCCATGAGCAAGGTGCAGTCCTCGACCGCCGGCTCGCTGAACGCCGTGAAGGACTCGCTGCAACGCGGCCAGTCGACCATCGACGTGGCCCTGGCCGCCGGCGACACGGTCACCGACCTGCTGGGCAAGATGAAGGAAAAGGCCCTGGCCGCTTCCGACACCTCGCTGAACACCGCCTCGTTCAACGCCCTGAAATCAGACTTCGACAGCCTGCGCGACCAGATCACCAAGGCCGTCACCAACGCCAAGTTCAACGGCGTCTCGATCGCCGACGGCTCGACCACCAAGCTGGCCTTCCTGGCCAATTCGGACGGCACCCAGTTCACCGTCAACGCCAAGACCCTGTCGCTGGTCGGCCTGGGCCTGACCGCCACCTCGTCGTTCACGACCGCCGCGGCCGCCAAGACGATGATCACCACCGTCAGCAACGCCATGGGCACGGCGACCAACAAGCTGGCCTCGCTGGGCACCAGCTCGACGGGTCTCGACACCCACCTGACCTTCGTCGGCAAGCTGCAGGACAGCCTCGACGCCGGCGTGGGCAACCTGGTCGACGCCGACCTGGCCAAGGAAAGCGCCAAGCTGCAGTCGCTGCAAACCAAGCAGCAGCTGGGCGTGCAGGCGCTGTCCATCGCCAACCAGTCGACCCAGTCGGTCCTCAGCCTGTTCCGCTAAGCGGTTCGGACTTCGAGTTCAGCATCTTGAAGGGCGGGTCCATGGGACCCGCCCTTTTCTTTTGTTCGACCCGGCAAGACTCGCCGCCAAGAGCGGTGCGCCGACGCGACATGGTGTTTCCAGGAACAGTCGAGTCGCCGACAGAGTCGACGCAAAATCAAGATCCAGCGACAGGACTCTCGATCAAATGAACTCGGCTCAGCGCCACGACTTCCGCCGAATCGGAATGACTAACGAGGGATTATCCACTCCGCCAAATTAGCTGCGACACTTTTACTTTATCGAAAGCACGACCGTGGATGCTGGCGATGAGCAAAATGCTCCCGACCGTCAAAATGACGTCGGCAACCTTGAATGGGAAATCGCCGAAATGGCTCTGAACAGCATCAATACGAACTCGGGCGCGATGATCGCCCTGCAGAACCTGAACGCCACCAACAGCGAGCTTCAGGTCACGCAGCAGCGCATCAACACCGGCAAGAAGGTCGGTAACGCCAAGGACAACGGCGCGATCTGGGCTATCGCCAAGACGCAGTCCTCGACCGCCAGCTCGATGAACGCCGTGAAGGACTCGCTGCAACGCGGCCAGTCGACCATCGACGTGGCCCTGGCCGCCGGCGACACCGTCACCGACCTGCTGGGCAAGATGAAGGAAAAGGCCCTGGCCGCTTCCGACACCTC
>Ga0209257_1000507_pt1 | contig 68362 bp, 78 predicted proteins | sample AraplaCvi_mCL_r2_FD_184277 | JGI IMG/M metagenome (GOLD analysis project Ga0209257, IMG submission 184277) | Arabidopsis root microbial communities from North Carolina, USA - plate scrape MF_Cvi_mCL_r2 (SPAdes) (version 2) | ecosystem: Host-associated > Plants > Roots > Endosphere | place: USA...
AGGCCGGGATGTAGATGCCGCTCTCGAACGTGCCGTCGTCCTTGACGAACATGTTCTCGCCGGCGTTCAGGCCCATCACGGCGATCGGCAGCTTCTCGTCGCCGACGAAGATGATCGGGCCGGTCACGGCGGCCAGCGGGAACTCGCCGACCGTCAGCGGGATGGCGTGGCCGGTCTTGGCGAACTTGAACGGACCGTCCATCCGCTTCACGCCGATCTTGCCGTGCAGCTCCTTCGCCAGCGGCTCGGGCTTGGAATAGAACAGGACGTTGCCCGAGAGTTCGCCCGGAGGCATCTGAGTGGTGGTCGTCATAACTAACCTTCGAATTCGTGGAGCGGCGACGCCGGCGTCCGGCTCGGGCGCGCGAGGTCGCCTCCTCTAGCCGATCCCAGTTCGCCGGGCAAATGCGGCGCGCCGCTTGCGCCTGCGGCGTCCAGCCCCTTCAATCGCTTCGCAGAACAAGCCACGCGAAGACGAGGAGGGGGAGCGCGCCATGCCGATCTACTATCCGGACATCCTGGACCAGGGGACCAGGCCCCGCACGTTCAGCTACGGCGACAAGGACGTGATGCTCTACGCCCTGGGCGTCGGGCTGGGGCAGGATCCGATGAACGAGACCGAGCTGGCCTTCGTCTACGAGAAGGGCCTGAAGGTCGTGCCGACCGCCGCCACCGTGCTGGCCGGCCGCGGCGCCACCGAACCCCTGCCGACCCGGGAAGGCCATCGTCCCAGCGCGCCCAACTACCTCATGCTGGTGCACGGCGAGCAGAAGGTGGAGCTGCATCGGCCGTTGCCCACCGAAGGGACCTTCACCACCGAGAGCCGCACCATCGGCGCCTTCGACAAGGGCAAGGACAAGGGCGCGGTGCTGGTCGGCGAGACCATCTGGCGCGACGCGGCGGGCGAGAAAGTCGCCACCCTGACCGGCTCCAGCTTCTGCCGCGCCGACGGCGGGTTCGGCGGGCCGTCCGAAGGCGCGCCCGAGCCGCACCCCGTGCCTGAGCGCAAGCCCGACATCTCGGCCGATTTCACCACCCGCGAGGATCAGGCGCTGCTTTACCGCCTGAACGGCGACCGCAACCCGCTGCACTCCGATCCCGACAGCGCCAGGCGCTCCGGCTTTCCACGGCCGATCCTGCATGGCCTCTGCACCTACGGCGTCACCTGCCGCGCCGTGCTGCAGGAGGTGGTGGACTGGGACTCCGACCGCATCGCCAGCCATCAGGTCCGCTTCTCGGCGCCGGTGTTCCCGGGCGACACCATCACCGTCGACCTCTGGGTCGATGGCCCCGTGATCTCGTTCGAGGCGCGGGTTAAGGACCGTGGCGTGACCGTCATCAAGAACGGCAAGACCGTCCTGCGCAGCTGAGTGAGACCCGAAGACTTGATCCGCCACCTCCTGACCGCCGCCGCGGTCTTCGCCCTGTCCGCCTGCGCCTCGGCGTCCACCCCGGCGCCGACAGCCGACGACACGTCCCTTGGGCCGCGGCCGACGAAGCTGACCGGCTATTTCGCGGCCGACCCGCTGGACGGCCAGGCGATCCTGGGCCCGCCGCCGGCGCCGGACTCGCCGCACGGCAAGGCCGACCGGGCGATGTTCGAGGAGACCCGCAAGCTGGAGGGCTCGCCGCGGTGGAAGGCGGCGATCCAGGACAACGACCTGTGGGGCGGCGGGGCCATCAAGCGGTTCTCCTGCGCCATGGGCGTGAGCCTGGACGAGAGGCAGACCCCGACCACGCTGCGGATCCTCCACCGGGTCGAGCTGGACGTGCGCACGGTGGGCACGCCGGCCAAGGACTACTACGGCCGCAAGCGCCCGCTGATCGGCAACGACGCGCCCCTGTGCGTGCCGCGCGAGGACTGGATGAAGACCAACGCGTCCTACCCGTCCGGCCACTCGATGACCGCCTGGTCCTGGGCCCTGATCCTGACCGAGCTGTCGCCCGCCAAGGCCGACCCGCTGCTGACCCTCGGCCGCGAGTCCGGCGAGAGCCGGGTGATCTGCGGCGTCCATTTCCTGTCCGACGTCGAGGCCGGCCGCACCCTGGCCGCCGGCATGGTGGCGCGGCTGCATTCCGAGCCGGCGTTCACGGCGGACCTGGCGGCGGCGAAACGCGAGATCGCGGCGGCGAAGGCGAAGCCGGAGGGGTGTGGCGGCTAGCGGGGTCGCGCCGCCACGAACACCACGTGCCGCCGCAGCGGGTGGTCCTCGGCCAGCGCTGGGTGATCGAAGTCCCTCGCGGGGTCGTGGCGCATGCCGATGCGGCGCATCACGGCCTGGGAGCGGACATTGGTCGCCGCGGTGAAGGCGATCAGTTCGTCGCGGTCCAGGTTGGCGAAGCCCCAGGCCAGCGCTGCCGCCGCGCCTTCGGTGGCCAGGCCCGTCCCTTGCGCCTCGGGCGCCAGCCGCCAGGCCAGCTCCACCCCCGGCGCGGGCGGCAGCTCAGGGCGCAGGATCATCAGGCCGATGGCGCCCACCAGCCGCCCGTCGGCCTTCCGCTCGGCCGCGAAGACACCGAAGCCGTGCGCGGCGATATGGGCGTTCACCCGGTCGATCAGGGCGTCGCTGGCGGCCCGGTCGATCACCCCGCCGAACCACTCGCCGACGCGGGGATCGCCGTTGATCGCCGCGAACGGCGCGCGGTCGTCCTCTCGGAACGCCCGCAGGATCAGGCGCCCCGTCTCGATCATGCCGGGCGCGGCCCCGTCAGCGCGCCGTAGAGGTCGGTGCGGCGATCGCGGAAGAAGCCCCAGGCGGCGCGGTGGGTCTGCAGGAAGTCCAGGTCGAAGGTGGCGTGCAGCACGCCCTCGTCCTCACGGCCCAGGGCGGCCACCAGGTCGCCCCGGTGGTCGGAGATGAAGCTGGAGCCGTAGAACTGCTGGCCGCCGTTGGGATAGCCGTCCCAGGGCTCGAAGCCCGTGCGGTTGGCGCCCACCACCGGGATCACGTTCGAGACCGCGTGGCCCTGCATGGCGCGGCGCCACGGCGCGGCGGTGTCGAGAGAGGCGTCGTGCGGTTCCGAGCCGATGGCGGTGGGATAGAACAGCACCTCGGCGCCCATCAGCGCCATGGCCCGCGCGGTCTCCGGGTACCACTGGTCCCAGCAGATGCCGACGCCCAGCCGGCCGAAGCGGGTGTCCCAGACCTTGAAGCCGGTGTCGCCCGGCCGGAAGTAGTACTTCTCCATATAGCCGGGGCCATCGGGGATGTGGCTCTTGCGGTAGACGCCCATGGGCGAGCCGTCGGCGTCGACCATCACCAGGCTATTGAAGTAGTGCGGCCCCTCGCGCTCGAAGATCGAGATCGGCAGCACCACACCCAGCTCCTGGGCCAGCGGCGCCAGGGCGGTCACGCAGGGGTGCTCGCGCCAGGGATGGGCGGTGGCGAACCAGCGCTCCTCCTGGGCCACGCAGAAGTAGGGCCCCTGGAACAGCTCGGACGGCAGGATCACCTGGGCGCCCTGGGCCGCCGCCTCGCGGATCAGGCCCTCGGTCTTCTTGATGTTGGCCGCCAGGTCCTCGCCGTACGAGGTCTGCAGCGCGGCGACGGTGATCTTTCGCGACATCAGGCCGGCTCCTGCTGGGTGATGCAGTGGAAGGACCCGCCGCCGGTCAGGATGGCGGTGGACGGAAGCCCGATCACCTCGCGGTCCGGGAACACCTCCTTCAGCGCGCCGATGGCGAACTGGCCGGGCTGTTCCGCATAGATCGGCACGATCACCGCCTTGTTGGCGATCAGGAAGTTCATGTGGCTGGCCGGGATCGGCCGCTTGTCGTCGCCCTCGATCCAGCCGGGCGAGGGGATGCGCACCACCTTCAGCTTGCGGCCCTCGGCGTCGGTCATTTCGGCCAGGCGCTTGGCCGCGTCGTCGAAGGCGGGCGCGTTCGGATCGCCGCGGCCCCAGGCCACCGGGATCGCCACCGTCGCCGGCGCTACGAAACGGGCCAGGTTGTCCACGTGGCCGTCCGTGTGGTCGTTGACCAGGCCCTCGCCCAGCCACAGCACCTTCTTCGCGCCCAGGCTCCTGGCGAGCGCCGCGACAGCGACCTCCTCGGTCCACCCGGGGTTGCGGTTGCGGTTCAGCAGGCACTGACCGGTGGTCAGCACCGTGCCCGCGCCGTCGTGGTCCACCGCGCCGCCTTCCAGGATGAAGTCGTTGGCCACCAGCTCGGCGCTCGACGCCTTGGCGATCTGGGCGGCGACCGTGTCGTCGTGCTCCAGTTCGTACTTGCCGCCCCAACCGTTGAACCGGAAGCCGTGCGCCCGGCCGTCGGCGAAGATCGGGCCGGTGTCGCGCAGCCAGATGTCGCCGAACGCGCCGGGGACGATCTCGATATTGGCGACGCCGCCCAGCAGCTCGCGGGCCGCCGCCTCGCCGTCGGGGTGGCCCGTCATCAGCTTCACGGTCTCGCCGCCCGGCCCGGCCAGGGCGCGCGCCAGGGCCGCCACCTCGGCCTGGGCGGCCGGCAGGTCGTCCTCCCACAGCTCCGCATGGCTGGGGAACCCCAGCCACATCGCCTTGTGGGGCGCCCATTCCGCGGGAACGACGAAACTCATCCGACCACGACCTCCAAAGCCGGGCGCAGATGGCCCCCTGCAATCCCGGCGTCAAGCATTCGCCCCAAGAGAAAGGGCGGCCGCATCGCTGCGGCCGCCCCTTCGAAGTCCGATCCCGGACCTGCCCGTCCTAGTATTCGACGTGCAGGGTCAGGATGAAGGTCCGGCGGTAGCCCGGCTGGGCCACGGCCGTGCCGGTCAGGTTCGGCGAGATGTCGCCGAGGTAGCGCTCGTCGAACAGGTTCCGGACGTTGCCCTGAAGGTACGTGTTCTTCAGGCCGAACTGTTCCAGCTTCAGGCGGGCGTCGAGATCCCAGAGCGTGTAGCCGTTGAAGCGCTCGGTGTTGACCAGGTTCGTCCAGCGGCTGCCGATGAACTTGCCCTGGACGCCCAGGCTCAGCATCTCCATCGGATCCCACTGGACCCGGACGCCGCCCTGCCACTTCGGCACTTCGTACAGCGACTTGCCCTTGGTCGGCAGGATGCCGGCCACGGCGTTGGGGATGTTGTCCTGGATTTCCGAGTTGATGTACGACAGCGAGCCGTAGACGTTCAGATCCTCGGTCGGCTTGAAGCCCACCTGGCCGTCGACGCCCCACTGCTCCACATCACCGACGTTCTGCGAGAACGCGACGCCCGACGGCTCGTCCAGGACGCGCTCGATGCGGTTGCTGAAGTCGTTCTTCCACAGCGAGATCGACGCCAGGGCGCCGTCCTTCTGGTAGCGGACGCCGACGTCATAGGCCTTGGTGTGCTCCGGACCGGGATCGACCAGGATCTGGTCGTAGAGGTCGTCCGTCCGCGGCGCCGACAGGGTCTCGGCGTAGCTGCCGTAGATCGTCACGCTCTCGGTGACGTCGTAGCTGACGCCCACGTTCGGCAGGACGTCGTCGTACTTCCGCGTGAAGCGGCGCGGCTGGCCGTAACGGAGCGCGGCGTTCGAGTTGAGCGTCGCGGCCGGGAAGGTCACCAGCGGCTTGCCGGTGCCGTCGTTGGTGCCGGGGACCGGCGTGCCAACCTGGGTCGTGCAGTAGGCGTTGAACGTGTTCTGCTGGTAGCAGAACTGGTTCAGCTCACGCTTGAAGAAGGGCGCGCGCACGCCGACGTTCAGCAGCAGCTTGTCTTCCAGGAAGCGGCCGCGGTACTCGGCGGCGACCTGGTTCAGCAGGGCGACCGAGGTGCGGTCGCGGCGGCGCAGGTTGGTGCCGTCGGGCAGTTGCACCGCGTCGCCGTGGCCGTCCTTGCCGCCGAACGGGCTCTCGGGCGTGCCGTCCTGGCCGATGAAGCCCACGTCGCCGGTCTGGCGGTGCTTCGCCCGGTCGTAGGTGTAGGCGATACGGAAGCTCTGGCTGGGCGCGAACTTCCAGATCAGCGACGAGGTCAGGCCGTAGCGGCGGGTGTTCGTCGTGTTCGGGCGATACAGGTAGACGCGGTCCAGGATGTCGCCGTCGCCGTTCAGGTCGACGCCGAGCGCCGACGAGTTGCCGCGCAGCTGCGGGTCGTTCTCCGGGAAGATCTGGGCGCCGCCGCCGTTCGCCAGCACGTACTGGAAGGACGGGTCGAACGTCAGGGTCAGCTGGTCCGAGAGGTTCCAGCTCGACTGGCCGCGGATGTTGCCGGTGTTCGAGGGGTTGAGGCTGAAATCGTAGTAGTTGCTCGGGCAGGTGAACGCGCCCGCGTTGTCGACCTGGGCCGTGCCGGCCGCCGGGGTCGGACGCAGGCAGACCGTCGGCGCCGCGAAGCTTTCCGGCGCGCCGGCCGCCGTCACGCCGTGGCGGTCGAACTGGCCCTTGTTGATGCGGTTGATGAAGTTGTTGCGGGCCTTGTTGTAGGTGAACATCAGGCTGGCCTGGCCGATGTCGCCGAATTCCTGGTCGATCCGGGCGTTCAGCTGGGTCTTCTTGATCTGGCCCTTGGGCTTCACGGCGGAGTCGTGCGGCTTGAACAGGTCGTTCTCGGTGTAGAGGCCGCTGACCCAGACCCGGGTGCCGAACGGGCCGATCTCGCCGGACTCGATGGTGCCGTAGTAGCGCCGGAAGTCGTTGCTGCCGAAGCCGACTTCACCGCGGACGCCGAACTCCTTCGAGGTCTTCTTGGTGATGTAGTTGATCGTGCCGCCGGCGGCCGCCGCGGTCGGGCTGTCGACGTCGGTCGTGCCCAGGTTGACCGTAACGCGCGAGACCAGGTCCGACTCGAGCAGCTGGCTCGAGAAGATGGCGTAGTTGCCGCTGTCGTTCAGCGGAACGCCGTCCTGCAGCAGCGCGATACGCTGGCCGTCGAAGCCGCGGATGACGATGTCGCCGCCGGACGAGCCGTAGGCGTCGTTGTTGGTGAAGTTCACGCCGGGCAGCAGGTTGATGGTGTCGAGCACCGACTGGCCGGGCGCCTGGCGGCTGATGAATTCCTCGGTGATCGACGCCCGCGACTTCGGCTCGGTTTCCGCCACGATGGCGCCGTCCAGGTTGCGCGGGCCGGTCGAACCGGTGACGACCAGTTCTTCGACGATCGCCGTACCGGTGGATTGCGCGAGCGCCTGGCTCGAGAGCAGCAGACCGGTGGCGAGCGCCGTAGTCGCGCAAAGCGCGCGGCTCAGTTTGATATTCATTGCAGTAGACCCCTTCCACAGACTCAATTGCAGGAGTTCCCCTCGGCGCTCCCTTGAGTCTCGCCGCCCTATACCGCCAAAAATCAGGTGGTTGGTGACTGATTTGCGACGGTCTGCCGGAGACTGTCACAGTGCGGCGAAAAGGCATCACTCCCCTTTGCGATCCCCTTTGCGCACTCTAGGTTCCGCGACCTTCGAGGGTTGAAATGTCGCAAAGCCTTAGGCTGCAAGGGACTGTCGGCGAGCTGCGCGCGGCGATCATGCTCACCGCCGCCCTCACGGTCGCGCGGCTGGTGGCGCTGTTCCGCACGCCGCTCGAACTCTACCCCGACGAGGCCCAGTACTGGCTTTGGTCACGAACCCTCGACTTTGGTTACTATTCGAAACCTCCCGTGATCGCTTGGGCCATCTGGGCGACGACCGCCATCGGCGGCGACGCCGAGGCCTGGGTGCGGCTGTCGGCCTGCCTGTTCCAGGCCGGCGCCACGATGGTGGTCTTCCTAATCGGACGGCGGCTCTACGGCGCGGCGACGGGACTGGCGGCGGCGGCGCTCTACGGCCTGATGCCGGGCATCCAGCTGTCGGCCCTGGTGGCGGCCACCGACGCGCCGCTGCTGTTCTTCCTGGGGCTGACCATCCTGGCCTATGTGACCCTTCTGGAGGCGCAGGGCCGGCAGCGCGTGCTGCTGGCGGCGGGCCTGGGTGCGGCCCTGGGGCTGGCGTTCCTGTCCAAGTATGCGGCGGTCTATTTCGTCATCGGCCTGGCCATCCACCTGGCGGTGTCGAAGCGCGCGCGCGCCGCCTGGACCCTGCCGGCCGCCGCCGCGGGCCTGATCGCCTTCGCCGCGGTGCTGGCGCCCAACCTGGCCTGGAACGCCACCCACGGCTTCGCCACCTTCCAGCACACCGCCGCCAACGCCGCCTGGAACGGGGTGCAGCTCTTCAACATCACCGAGATGGCTGCGTTCGTGGTCTCGCAGTTCGGGGTGTTCGGGCCGGTGCCGCTGGGCGCCCTGGTCGTGGGCCTGGTCCTGGCGGTCCGCCGGCGGCGGCTCGACCCGAACGACCTGACCCTGCTGTGCTTCACCCTGCCGCCGCTGGTCATCGTGACCGCCCAGGCCTTCATCAGCCGCGCCAACGCCAACTGGTCCGGCGCCGGCTACCTGGCCGGGGCGATCCTGGTGGCTGCGTGGCTGATGCGCTGGCGGGCGCGCAAGTGGCTGATCGCCGCTTTCGCGATCCAGGGCGCGGTGGCGGCCTTCTTCCTGGCGGCGGTGACCTCGCCCGGCGTGGCCGACAAGGCGGGCCTGGCCAATGGGCTGAAGCGCGCGCGCGGCTGGTCGCAGACCACCGACCTGATCCTGGACCGGGCCCAGCGCGAGCCCGGCCTGACCGCCATCGCGGTCAACAACCGCTTCCTGTTCTACGCGGTCAGCTACTACGGCCGCGACCGCTTAGGGTTCGGCGCGCCCCCGCTGGCGAGCTGGCTGCTCATGGAAGGCCCGCGCAACCAGGCGGAGACGACGGCGCCGCTGACCCCGGCCATCGGCCGCCGCGTCCTGATGGTGTCCTACGAAGGCTGGCGGCGCGGCGAGATGCAGGCCGACTTCGCCCGGTCACAGGGCCTGGAGATCGGCAGCGTCTGGCTGGACCGCCGCCACAAGCGGAAGGTGGAGATGTTCGTGGGCGAGGGGTTCGCCCCCCGCCCACGAGACGGCGCTACCGGCCTCCCCACACCACCTTGAGCACCCGGTCGCGGCCGCAGCCGATCCGGTAGCGCTCATAGTGGGCCGGGTTCTTCTTGGCGAAGTCCTGGTGATAGGCCTCGGCGTTGTAGAACGGCGCGGCGTTGCGGGTGGTCACGGTGATCTTGGCGCGAAGCTGCTTCTCGTACTTGGCGCGCGCCGCGTCGGCGACGGCCTTCTCCTGGGCGTCGCCCGCGAAGATCGCCGTGCGGTAGGACGGGCCCTTGTCGCAGACCTGGCCCGTCGGGTCGGTGGGGTCGATGTGGTGGTAGAAGACGTCCACCAGCTGCGAATAGCTGACTTTGGCCGGGTCGTAGGTCACCTTCACCGACTCCAGGTGGCCGGCGTGGTTCTCATAGGTCGGGCTGGTCGAGGCGCCGCCCGAATAGCCGGAGACCGCCTTCACCACGCCGGGCGTCTCCTCGAAGAACTTCTCCACCGTCCAGAAGCAGCCGCCGGCGAACACGGCGGTCTTGGTGGCGGCCGCCGGGGCGGCCGAGGCCAGAAGCGTCGCGGCCAGCGCGGTCGCTGCGAAGGTCAGGGTTTTCATGGACTTCAGCATTCCTCACGTCTCGCCCGCCCGGCAAGCGCCAACACGGCTATTACGTGAGCATGCCTGTGACGGCTTCAAGGCCTCGCTTGTCCCCATCCCTCCCGATGAAGGGGAGGGATGATCTCTAAGCCGCCGCCTTCTCCGCCACCTGAAACGGGGCCTCGGTCTTGGCCTGGATCTCCTCGACGGTGACGCCGGGGGCGCGCTCCAGCAGCGTCAGGGGCTTCTTGCCGCGAGCCACGTCGAAGACGCCCAGGTCGGTGACCACCAGGTCCACCACGCCCTGGCCGGTCAGCGGCAGGGTGCAGGCCTTGAGCAGCTTGGGCGCACCGGTCTTCTCGGTGTGCTCCATGACCACGACGACGCGCTTGACGCCGGCCACCAGGTCCATGGCGCCGCCCATGCCCTTGACCATTTTCCCAGGCACCATCCAGTTCGCCAGGTCGCCGTTCTCCGCCACCTGCATGGCGCCCAGGATCGACAGGTCGATGTGCCCGCCGCGGATCATGGCGAAGCTGTCGGCGGACGAGAAATAGCTGCTCGACGGCAGGGCGGTGATCGTCTGCTTGCCGGCGTTGATCAGGTCGGCGTCCTCCTCGCCCTCGATGGGGAAAGGGCCCATGCCCAGCATGCCGTTCTCGCTCTGCAGCGTCACGCTCATGCCGGCCGGGATGTAGTTCGCGACAAGCGTCGGGATGCCGATGCCCAGGTTCACATAGTAGCCGTCGCGCAGCTCGGTGGCGGCGCGGGCGGCGATCTCGTCACGGGTCCAGGCCATCAGACGGTCTCCGCTTTACGGACGGTGCGCTGCTCGATGCGCTTCTCGTGGACGCCCTCGATGATCCGGTCGACGAAGATGCCGGGCGTGTGGATGTTGTCCGGGTCCAGGGTCCCGGTCTCGACGATCTTCTCGACCTCGGCGATGCACTTCCGGCCGGCCGTGGCCATCATCGGATTGAAGTTCCGCGCGGTCATCCGGTAGACGAGGTTGCCCTCGCGGTCGCCCTTCCAGGCCTTCACGATCGACAGGTCGGCGGTCAGGCCGCGCTCCATCACATAGAGCTCCCCGTCGAACTCGCGGACCTCCTTGCCCTCGGCCACCAAGGTGCCGACGCCGGTCTTGGTGAAGAAGGCCGGGATGCCCGCGCCGCCAGCGCGGATGCGCTCGGCCAGCGTGCCCTGCGGGTTGAACTCCAGCTCCAGCTTGCCGGAGAGGTAGAGCTCGGCGAACAGCTTGTTCTCGCCGACGTAGCTGGAGATCATCTTGCGGATCTGCCCGCCGGCCAGCAGCACGCCGAGGCCGAAGTCGTCGACGCCGCAGTTGTTGGAGATGACCGTCAGGTCCTTGACCCCGCTCTCGCGGATCGCCGCGATCAGGTTCTCAGGGATGCCACAGAGGCCGAAGCCTCCGGCCATGATCGTCATGCCGTCGAAGAGCCGACCCGCGAGCGCCTCGACTGCGTCCTTGGAAACCTTGTCCGCCATGGTCGCCAAATACGCCGCAAAACGCGGGTTGGGAACGGGTGGCCGAAAAAATTCATCGATTGATGATTTCGCCGTCACACCCACGTGTCAGCGCTTAAGGTGGAGACGAGATGCACGCCGATTCCTTCCTGATCCAGGCCCTCGTCTATCTGACCGCAGGCGTGGTCTCGGTTCCGATCGCCAAACGGCTCGGTCTCGGGTCGGTGCTGGGCTACCTGATCGCGGGGGCCCTGGTGGGTCCCTTCGTGCTCGATCTGGTGGGCGAGCCGGGCGACGTGATGCGCTTCGCCGAGTTCGGCGTGGTCATCCTGCTGTTCCTCATCGGGCTGGAGGTGCGGCCCGCGCTGCTGTGGGAGATGCGCACCTCGATCTTCGGCCTGGGCATGGCGCAGATGCTGGCCACCGCCGCCCTGGTGGGCGCCGTCGCCCTCCTGCTGGGCGTCGACTGGCGGGTGGCCGCGACCGTGGGCCTGATCCTGGCCATGTCGTCCACGGCCATCGTCCTGCAGAGCCTGGAGGAGAAGGGCCTGCGCCAGGGCCCCATCGGTCAGGCCGCGTTCGGCGTGCTGCTGTTCCAGGACCTGGCGGTCATCCCGATGTTCGCCTTCCTGCCGCTGCTGGCCGTCGGCCACCATGCCGGCGTCGTCGAGGCGACGGGGCACGGCGCCAGCGTGCTGGCCGGACAGCCCGAGTGGGTGCGGATCCTCGCCACCTTCGCCGCAGTGGCCGGCGTGGTCGTCGGCGGCCGCTACCTGACCCGGCCGATGTTCCGCTTCATCGCCGCGGCCCGCCTGCGCGAGATCTTCACCGCCTCGGCCCTGCTGCTGGTGGTGGCGGTGGCGGCGCTGATGGAGCTGGTGGGCCTGTCGCCGGCGCTGGGCGCCTTCCTGGCCGGGGTGGTGCTGGCCGAGAGCGAGTTCCGGCGCGAGCTCGAGACCGACATCGAGCCGTTCCGCGGCCTGCTGCTGGGCCTCTTCTTCATCACGGTAGGCGCGGGCCTGAACTTCGGCCTGGTCGCCGCCCGGCCCGTCCTGATCGTCTCCCTGACCCTGGGTCTGATGGTCGCCAAGTTCGTCGCCATGTGGGCCGTGGGCCTGGCCTTCCGGCGCAACCGCCGCGACGCGGCGACCATCGCCGTGTCCCTGGCCCAGGGGGGCGAGTTCGCCTTCGTCCTGATCGGCTTCGTGCTGGCCGCCCGGGTGCTCACGGCGGAACAGGCGGGCCTGGCCACGTCGGTGGTGGCGCTGTCGATGGCCCTGACGCCCATCGCCTTCGCGCTCTACGAGAAGCTGGTCCTGAACCGCACGGGCCGGCTGGCCGAGCCGGAACAGCTGCCGTTCGACGACGGCGCGCCGGACGCCATCGTGGCGGGCTTCGGCCGCTTCGGCCAGATCGCCACGCGCCTGCTGACCGCGGCCGACTTCAAGGTGACGATGCTGGAGTCGTCGATCGAGCAGATCGACACCATCCGCCGGTTCGGCTGGCGGGTGCACTATGGCGACGCCACGCGCCTGGACCTGCTGCGCGCCGCCGGCGCGGACAAGGCGAAGGTGCTGCTGGTGGCCATCGACGACAAGGACAAGGCCGTCGAGCTGGTGAAGGCCGCCACCGAATACTTCCCCAACCTGACCATCATCGCCCGCGCCTTCGACCGCCGGCACGCCTACGAGCTGGTCCGGGTGGGCGGCGACGAGGTGGTGCGCGAGACCTTCGAGAGCGCGCTCACCTTCGGCAAGAAGGCCCTGCTGCGCCTCGGCCTCTCCGATCGGCGCGCGGCCAAGGCGGTCAGCCTGTTCCGCGAGCACGACCTGGCCCTCTTCAAGCGGCTCGCGCCCGTCTACGGAGAGGAGGAGCGCTATGCGATGGCGGTCCGCGACAGCCGCGCGACCATGGAGAGCCTGCTCACCGCCGAGATGCGCCGGCTCAAGAAGGAAGAAGCCGAGGAGGCCGACAACGACTCCGCCGACGCGCGGCGCCGGTTGGAGGCGAGCTAATTCAGGGTGTAGAACTCGGGAAATGAGCCAAGCCCTCGACCTCCAAGACAAAATCGAGCCCGTTTCGTTCGAGCTCTTCTCCAAGGACTTCAAGGCGTTCACCCAGCGCCTCGGCGACAGCTACGCCCGCTGGGGCTTTGCGGTCATCTCCGACCACGGCATGCCGCAGGAGAAGGTCGACGCCGCCATCGAGCAGATGAAGCTGTTCTTCGCCCTGCCCGAGGAGACCAAGCGCAAGTACAAGCTGCCGGTCGCCGGCCAGCGCGGCTACACGCCCTTCGGGATCGAGACCGCCAAGGGCGCCACGCACCACGATCTCAAGGAATTCTGGCACGTCGGCCGCGACCTGCCGCCCGGTCACAAGTTCCGCGACCACATGCCGGACAACGTCTGGCCCGACGCCGAACTGCCCGAATTCCGTGAGAAGGTGCAGTGGCTCTACGGCGCGCTCGACGCCATGGGCCTGAAGGTGCTGGAGGCGATCTCCTGCTACCTGGACCTGCCGCGCCAGTTCTTCGACGACAAGGTGGAGCTGGGGAATTCCATCCTGCGCCTGCTGCACTATCCGCCGGTGCCCAAGGACGGCCCGCACATCCGCGCGGGCGCGCATGAGGACATCAACGTCATCACCCTGCTGCTCGGCGCCGAGGAGGCGGGGCTGGAGGTGAAGGACCACGACGGCCGCTGGATCGCCATCAACCCGCCGCCCGGCAGCCTGGTCTGCAACATCGGCGACATGCTGCAGCGGCTGTGCAACCACCGCCTGCCGTCGACGACCCACCGCGTCGTCAACCCGGCGCCCGAGCGCCGCGGCTTCCCGCGCTACTCGACGCCGTTCTTCCTGCACTTCAACTCGGACTACCTGATCAAGACCCTGCCGGGCTGCATCGACGCCACGCACCCCGACCGCTACCCGGACCCGATCACGGCCGACGAATACCTCCAGGAACGCCTGCGCGAGATCAAGCTGGCTTAGGGACACCTCGGTCCTTCTCCCCTTGCGGGAGAAGGTGTCGGCGCCAGCCGACGGATGAGGGGTCGCACGGCGCTGTCCGGCGACCCCTTCATCGTCTCAGCTGAGAGGTCAGCGCGCCCCTCATCCGGCCCGCTTCGCGGTCCACCTTCTCCCGCAAGGGGAGAAGGACCCGTGCGCCGGCCTACCACCCGCAGTGCTGCCCCTTGTTCTGCTTCACCAGCCACGCATCCAACGGCTTGAAGTAGTCGGCCACGGCGCTGGCGTCCGTCCGGGTCTCGCCGGAGAACACGGCCAGGGTCTGCGGCCAGGGCTGCGACTGGCCCAGTTCCATCATGCGGTTGAACTTCTCGCCCACGGCCTTGCTGCCGTAGACCGAGCAGCGGTGCAGCGGGCCCTTCCAGCCGGCCTGCTGGCAGGCGGCCCGGTGGAACTGGAACTGGTAGATGTGCGCCAGGAAGTAGCGGGTGTACGGCGTGTTGCCCGGCACGTGGTACTTGGCGCCCGGATCGAAAGCGTCGGCGGGGCGGGACCCGGGCGGCGTCAGGCCCTGGTATTTCAGCCGCAGCGCCCACCAGGCGTCGTTGTACTTGTCCGGCGCCACCTCGCCCGAGAACACCTCCCAGCGCCAGCGGTCGACCAGCAGGCCGAACGGCAGGAAGGCGATCTTGTCCAGCGCCATCTTCAGCAGGAACGGGATGTCCTCCTCGGTCCCCGGAACGTTCCCGAGCAGGCCGATCTGGTTCAGGTAGGTCGGCGTCGAGGCCGACAGGGCCGCGAAGTCGCCGATGGCCTCGTGGAAGCCGTCGTTGGCCCCGTTGCGGAACAGGGTCGGCTGGTTCTGGTAGGCGCGCTGGTAGTAGTTGTGGCCCAGCTCGTGGTGGACGGTCCGGAAGTCGTCGGCGTTCACCTTGGTGCACATCTTGATGCGGATGTCGTTCTTGTCGTCCAGGTCCCAGGCCGAGGCGTGGCAGACCACCTCGCGGTCGCGCGGCCGGGTGATCAGCGAGCGCTCCCAGAAGGTCTGCGGCAGGGGCGCATATCCCAGGGACGAATAGAAGTTCTCGCCGGTCTTCACGAGCTTGACCGGGTCGTAGCCCTTCTCCACCAGCAGCTTGTCCAGGTCGTAGCTGGAGGCGGCGGTCTTCGGCTGCACGATGTCGTAGATGTTGCCCCACTGCTGGGCCCACATATTGCCCAGGAGGTCGGCGCGGATCGGGCCGGTCTTCGGCTGCACCGCGTCGCCGTACTTCTCGTTCAGCCGGGCGCGCACATAGCAGTGCAGGTTCCTGTAGAACGGCTCCACCTGCTTCCACAGCCGGTCGGTGTCGGCGGCGAAGGCGTCGGGGTCCATGTCGTAGTTCGAGCGCCAGAGCGCGCCGGTGTCCTTGAAGCCCAGGCCCTTGGCGCCCTCGTTCGACAGCGCGGCAAAGCGGGCGTAGTCCGGCTTCATCACGCTGGCCACGCCGTGCCAGCCTTCCCACGCGGCCTTCAGCTCGGCCGGGTCGCGGCTCTCGGCCATGACGTCCTCGGCGTCGTTCAGGGTGATCTGCTTGCCCTTGAACATGAACTTGCCGGACGAGTAGGTGCTGTCTAGCTTGGTCACCAGGCCGGCCAGCTCCTCGGCCGCGCCCGGCCGGTTGGGGGCCGGCGAGACCAGGTACAGCTTGAGAAGCTTCAGCTTGCGCGCCGTCACCGGGTCGACGGCCACGCCGTTGAACTTCGCCGCCTCGGTCGCCAGCCGGGTCACAAGCTCGTTCTGCTCGGCGTTGGCCTTGGCCTCCAGCCACTGAGTGTCCTCGGTGATGAAGTTGGCCCGCACCCACTGGGCGCGGTTGGCGAAGGCGTTCGCCTTGTCGAGCTGGGCCTCGGCGTTTTCCACGAAGGCCTTGGCCTCCGCCGGCGTCGGCTGGGCCGTCGCGGGCGCGGCGCACGCGAGGACGGCGGCGGCGGCCGCGGCCATGAGCTTCAGTTTCATGCGTCTTCCTGGTCGTTTCCGATGGCGGCTCAGACGGCCGCCGCTGGGGGGAGACAAGCCGGGGTTGAGCGCGGGGTCAACCGACCTCGGCCGTGACCGGCAGGAAGAGGCCTAGTCCGCGTACTCGGCCAGGTCCTCCGGACCCGACACGCTGACGTCCAGGTCGGTCACCAGGCCGGTGCCCAGGGTGTAGACCCAGCCGTGCACGCACAGCGACTGGCCGCGCGCCCAGGCGTCCTGCACGAAGACGTCGGAGGCGACGTTCTTCACCTGGCGGATGACGTTCAGCTCCACCAGCCGGTCCCACTTTTCCTTCTCGCCGGGCAGGGCCTCCAGCTCGTGGCGGTGCTGGTGGTGCACCTCCCGGATCGGATGGAGCCAGTGGTCGACCAGCCCGCGCCGCTGGCCGTCCACCGCGGCGGCGACGCCGCCGCAGCCGTAGTGGCCCACCACCAGGATGTGCTTCACCTTGATCACGTCGACGGCGAACTGCAGCACCGAGAGGTAGTTGGCGTCCTGCGGCGGGGCTAGGTTGGCGACGTTGCGGTGGACGAACAGCTCGCCGGGATCCAGGCCGACGATCTCGTTGGCGGGCACTCTGGAGTCAGCGCAGCCGATCCACAGGTACTCGGGCGCCTGCTGGCCCTCCAGCCGCTTGAAGAAGCCGGGATCGACGGCGACCTTGCCAGCGGCCCAGGCCCGGTTCTTGGACTTCAGGTCATCCAGGGTCTTGGGCATCAGAGGGGTTTCGCATCGGGCTGGTTGTTGGGGTGCGCGGCGACGAACGCCGGATGTTCGGCGGCGCGGTCCGCGGCGGCGACCAGCTTCGGCCACGGCGTCACGTCCAGCTCGAAGCGGCGCGCCGAATAGACCTGCGGCACGAGGCAGCAGTCGGCCATGGTCGGGCTGTCCCCGAAGGCGTAGGCCCCGCCGTGCTGCGCCACCAGCGGCTCCAGGGCGTCGAAGCCGTCGCGGATCCAGCCGTGGATCCAGTCGGTGATCGCCGCCTGGTCCACGCCCATCTTGTTCAGCTTGCGCCCCACGCGGGTGTTGTTCAGCGGGTGGATATCGCAGGCGACGATGTAGGCCATGCGCCGCACCATCGCCCGGTCCAGCGGGGCCTTGGGCAGGATCGGCGGCTCGGGCCGCGTCTCTTCCAGCCATTCCAGGATGGCCAGGCTCTGCGCCAGCACCGTGCCGTCGCCCAGGTCCAGCGCCGGGGTCAGGCCCTGCGGGTTCACCGCCTTGTACGCCGGCTCCCGCTGCTGGCCGGCGATCAGGTCGATGGCGTGATAGTCGTACGCGCAGCCCTTCAGCTGCAGGCCGATGCGCGTCCGGTAGGGCGCCGTGGCCCGCCAGGCGGAGTGCAGGGTCCAGCCCATCAGGCCACCGTGAAGGCGAGCGCGCCCACCCCCTCGACCTGACCCTCCACCCGGTCGCCGCGGGCCAGCGGCCCGACACCCTCGGGCGTTCCCGTGTAGATCAGGTCGCCGGGCGCCAGGGCCCACAGCTTTGAGGCTTCCGAGACGATCTCGGCCACGTTCCAGATCATGTCGGCCACCGCGGCGTCCTGCTTCACCGTCCCGTTCACCGAGATGGCGATGCGGCCCTGCGGCGGCGGCCCGCTCCAGCGGCGGATCGCCGAGATCGGCGCGGAGTCGTCGAAGCCCTTGGAGGCGTCCCACGGCTGGCCCTTGTCCTTGGCCGCGTTCTGCAGGTCGCGCCGGGTCAGGTCGACGCCCACGGCATAGCCGTAGACCAGGCCCAGGGCCTCGCCGACCGCCACGTCCCGGCCCGCGCCGCCGATGGCCACCACCAGCTCGATCTCGTGGTGCAGGTTCCCTGTGCGCGGCGGATAGGCCGGGTCGCGGCCCGGCGGGACCACGGCGTCGGCCGGCTTGGCGAAGAAGAACGGCGGGTCGCGGTCGTCGCCCCCCATCTCGCGACGGTGGGCGGCGTAGTTGCGTCCCACGCACAGGATCCGGCGGACGGGAAACCCTCCGGCCTCGCCCTCGACGGGCACGACGGGAACGGGTGGCGGGGAGAGCGCGAACTCGGCCATGGGCGGCCTTTAGGCCCGCGCGCGCTGGAAGTGAACCCCACGTAAGGGGACTGTCGCCCTGGGTCAGGCCGGCGCGCCCTGCTGCCCGGCGACGCGAGCTGGCGGGGCAGGCGCCGCGGCGCCCGGCAGCTCCAGGTACGACGGGTCGAAATCCGCCGTTTCGGCGAGGCGGGACCAGTCGCCGATCCGCAGGGCCCCCTTCGACAGCGCGATCAGGCCCTCCGCGCGCAGCTGCTGCAGGATGCGGTTCACATGGACCGGCGACAGGCCGACCGTGTCGGCCAGCTCCGCCTGGGTCAGCGGGAAGTCATAGGCGTTGCCGTTCATCCGCCCGGCCACGCGCATGCGCAGCGCCATTTCGCACATCAGGTGGGCGATCTGGCGGTAGGCCGTGCGACGGCCCATACCGACCATCCACTCCTGGAGGATCGCCGCGTCCCGGGCGGTCAGCCGCCACAGCGCCCGGTGCAGGGCCGGATACTCCGCGATCAGCGCCTCGATCCGGGCGCGGGGGATCTCGGACACCCGGCTCACCGTCACCGCGGCCAGGGTCACCGGCGAGCGACCCAGCACATAGCCCTGGGAGTCCAGCAGGTCGCCCTGGGTGAACAGCGCCAGGGTCTGGGCGGCGCCGTCGTCCAGGCTGCGGCACGCCTTGGCGATGCCGGCGACCAGTAGCGCCAGGCCTGGCGTCGAAGCGCCCTCGTCGCGCAGGCGCTCCCCGGCCCGCACCATGCGCGACGGGCCGGCCGCCGCCGCCAATGCCGCCGCCGCAGCCGGCGGCGCGCCATGTCCGACCAAGGTCTGGATGATCCTGTCCATGCCGGGGCTCCCCTGGCACAGCAACGTTGCGTGTGCGGGGCCGGTTCCGGGTCGGAGGCCCTTGAGATCAATAGATATTCCGAACCCGCGCCTTGCCTTCAACCGTCGGTGGAGCGGGGTCACATCGAGGGTAGTGGAAGGCCTGATTCAGGCTCGGACCAGGTCGAGCTCCCGGGTCTGACCCCTATCCTGTTCTCTTCACGTCGGCCGCCTCGAAGAGACCGACCTGGTCGGCTTGGGCCTTCTTGAAGGTGGGGCGATCGGTCACGCGGGCGACATAGGCCTCGGTCGCCGGCCTGTCGCCGAAAGCGCGGACCTTCGGAACTCGCAGCACATCCGCCATCAACAGGTCGGCGACGGTGAAGCGGTCGGCCGCGAGCCATTCTCGCTCGCTCAGCACCCTTTCGACATGGTCGAGGCGTTGGCCCATCCATCCCGTGAGGCCATTGTTCTCATCGCCGCAAATGTTCAGGAACCACCACGGGACGGTCACCATCTCGATCGAGTTCAGCGCGGCGATGGTCCATTGCAGTGTTTCCGCTTCTCCAGCCGGATCACGCGGCATCAGCCTGTCGCTCTTCCGCGCCAGGTGCAGCAGCCCCGCGCCGCTTTCGAATATCTCCAGGTCGCCGTCGTTCAGGAACGGAACCTGGCCAAATGGCTGGCGCGCAAGATGATTGGTCTCGCGACCATCGAACGGGATCGTTTGGGTTGTGTAGGTCAGATCAGCTTCCTCGCACGCCCATCTCAACCTCAGATCGCGCACAAACCCACGAGGGCCTTCCGGGACCCAGTCGTAGGTCCAGATGATCAGTTCGCTCATCGCGGCAGGCCCTTCCCCTCATTTTGCTCGTCACCGCCGGGGCTCGTCCCGAGGATCCATCCCTCGGCGGCGCGGTCGCGGAAGCGGGCCGCGTTGCGCGGCCCGCCGCAGGAACTTGCGGCGGTTGAAGCATGGATCCCCCGGACAAGCCCGGGGATGACGACGCGGACGTTCTAGCGTCTGGAACGGCAGCGCAACTCCCGGCCTTGGCTGGCGAAGCCGGCTCCCGACCATGGCTCAGCTTGCCTTCCGCCGCGGCTTTCCCCACCTTCCGCCGCGGCTGGGCGGGGCGTCAAAGCTGGGACGCGCCATGCTTCGGATCGACCTGTCCACCCTGAGCCGGACGGAGCTCAAGCACCTGCTTGCGGCGGCCGAGGGACGCGGCCAGGACGCGCTCGTCGAGCAGTTGAAGGCCGCGCTGGCGGCCCGGGCCAGCGCCGAGGCGGCGCGTCCGCGGCCGCTCGAGGCGTTCGAGGATGACGAACCCGCGCCCATGGCCGCGTTGGACGACGACGTGCCCGGTCTGCGCCTCGATCGCGACGCCCGCCGCTCGCCGTCCGCGCGCGGATGGCCGGCGGGCCTGGCCATTGCCGCAGTGCTGCTGGTGGGGGGCGCGACTTCGTGGGGCCTCAACGGCGCGCCGGGTCTGCCGGGCGGCGCCGTCGCGCCCGCCGCGCCCGCCGCAACCGCCGCGCCCGCCCTGCGGGCGATGACGGCGCGGGTCGAGGCCGCCCCTGCGCCCGCCGCGTCACCGGCGCCCCTGCCTGCGCCCGCCCTGGACCCGGCTGCGCCGCCCCAGCCTCGACTCAAGCCCGCGCCGCGCCCGGAACCTGCCGCCACGCTCGCCAAGGCGGAGGCCCCGCCCCCGACGCCACGCCGGCTCGATCCCTGCGCCACGCCGCCCACGCCGGCCGACCGCCTGCTCTGCCAGGACCTGGCGCTCAACCTGCTGGACCACGAGATGCGTGAGGCCTACGGCCGCGCCATGGACGCCGGCGCCGACGCTGCCGCCCTGCAGGCGGGGCAGGCGGCGTGGCGGCGGGCTCGTGACCCCGTCGCCGACCCGCGCGCGCTGGCCGCGCTGTACGACCGTCGGATCCGCGACCTGAAGGCGATGGCCGGCGAGGCGCGGCCGGATGCCGCAGCCGCAACTGTCGATCGGCAATGAAATTGACCCTTACCGCTGGTTATGGGGCGATCTTCTGTCGGAATATCTTCGAACCTCAAGTATTATCAGCTTCAAGTTGTGATAACGACTGATCGACTACCTGAATGACATAACAACGATCATCCTAAATTAACACGCGGCTCGCACCCTGCGGGGAACCAAAAAAGCACCCAGGGCGGAGCGGCGACATGAGACTCGACTTGCGGACCGGAGGGCGGTTGGCCCTGAGCTTCTCGGCCATCGTCCTGGTGATGGTGATCGGCCTGGGGACCGTCGTGCCGCTCATCCAGGACTCGGTTCGCAGGGTGAGCCTGGCGGAGGACGTCCGGGCCCCCGCCGCCATGGCCAGCCTGAAGCTGTCCGTCGCCAGCGTAAGCTCGGCCAACGCCCTGCGCGGCTACATCATCACGCACGATCCGGCGATGCGCGCCGTGTGGTCCAGGCAGTGGGAGCGTGTCGACGAGCTCACCGCGGTGATGGACGGCCTGGCCCCGAAGTTCACCAGCGAGGAAAACAAGGCCGCCTGGCGTGAACTCTCCGGAACCCTGCCGGAACTCAAGGCGGCGCAGGCCGCCGCGTTCAAGGTCGCGGAGACGGGCGACGCGGCCGCGGCGGCCCAGGCGCTCAAGGTTCAGGTCCTGCCGCTGTTCACCCGGACCCAGGCGCTGCTCGTCGGGGAAGGGGGCGATGCCGGCCTGGCCGGCCGGCAGAGCACGCTGCTGGCCTCCGACCTCTCTGCGACGCTCGGCCATATCAAGCGCGGCGAACTGCAGATCCTGCTCAGCCTCGCTGGCCTTGTCCTGCTGGCCGGTGTCGTCGGCTGGCTGACCACCCGCGCGATCGCTGGCCCCCTGACCCAGCTCAACGGCGTCCTGCTGCAGATGGCGGCCGGCCGGTTCGAGGTGCGGGTCACGGGCACGGATCGGGTCGACGAGATCGGCGACATCGCGCGCTCGGCCGAGGTGTTCCGCGAGAACGGGCTCCAACGCGCCAAGCTCGAAGCCGAGGCGGCGGTCTTCCAGCAGCACCTCGATCAGAAACTCAAGGAGACCGAACAGGCCTTCGAGGCGGCGGGACGCGCGCAGAAGGTCGTCGTGGAGGCGCTGGCGCGCGAGCTCGCGGCCCTGGCGCAGGGCGACCTGACGGTGAGGCTCCAAGCCGAGGTCGCGCCGGATTACGAGGCCTTGAAGCGGGATTTCAACGCCGCGGTCTGCAGCCTCGAGGAGGCGATCGGGACCATCGCGCGGGCGGCGTCCGCCATAGGCGTGGGGACCCAGGAGATCGCCCAGGCGTCGGACGACCTGTCACGGCGCACCGAGCAACAGGCGGCGAGCCTGGAGGAGACGGCCGCGGCGCTGGATCAGATCACCGCCACGGTACGGCGCACGGCCACCGGGGCGACCGAGGCGTCATCGGTGGTCGCCACGGCCCGGGGCGACGCCGAGCAGTCCGGCGTCATCGTCAGCGAGGCGGTCACCGCCATGGGCGCCATCGAGGAGTCTTCCGCCCAGATCGGTCAGATCATCGGGGTGATCGACGAGATCGCCTTCCAGACCAACCTGCTGGCCCTGAACGCCGGGGTCGAGGCGGCCCGCGCCGGCGACGCTGGCCGGGGCTTTGCGGTCGTCGCCTCCGAGGTCCGGGCGCTCGCCCAGCGTTCCGCCGAGGCGGCCAAGGAGATCAAGACGCTGATCAACACCTCGGCCCAGCAGGTGAGCCGCGGCGTGGATCTCGTGGGGCAGACTGGAGAGGCCCTGCAGCGGATCGTCGCCCAGGTCACCTCCATCGACGGGGTCGTGACCGGGATCAGCGCTTCGGCCCAGGAGCAGGCGACGGGCCTTCACCAGGTCAACACCGCGGTCAACCAGATGGACCACGTCGTCCAGCAGAACGCCGCCATGGTGGAGGAGGCGACCGCCGCGACCCACTCGCTCCGCGGCGAGGCCGATCAGCTCACCGGCCTCGTCAGCCGATTCAAGGTCGCGAACGCAGGTCCGGCCATGGGGCGCCCGGATGTTCGTGCGCCGAGAAGGGCCCGGGCGGCCGCCTGACCGCGGCCGGCCGCGACTTCGCTGTCGACCGACAACGAAATTGACGCTCTCACCCAACGTCACCGGGTTACGCTGGCGCCTGAGCCGCGCTAAGCGAGAGGCATGACCGAGACCGCCACACCCGCCGGCCCGCTCGCCGGCCTCACCGTCATCGAGATGGGCACCCTGATCGCCGGCCCGTTCTGCGGCCAGATCCTGGGGGACTTCGGGGCCGAGGTGATCAAGATCGAGGACCCGCGGGTGGGCGATCCCATGCGCCAATGGGGCCGCAGCCTGCCCAAGGGGCTGTCGCCCTGGTGGCCGGTGATCGGGCGCAACAAGAAGTCGGTGGGGCTGGACCTGCGCAGGCCCGAGGGCCAGGCCCTGGCCAAGGCGCTGATCGCCAAGGCCGACGTGGTGATCGAGAACTTCCGCCCCGGCGCCATGGAGAAGTGGGGCCTGGGTTACGACGTGCTGTCGGCGGACAATCCGGGACTGATCATGGCGCGCGTGTCCGGCTTCGGTCAGACCGGCCCCTATGCACAGCGCGCCGGCTACGGCCTGATCGGCGAGGCCATGGGCGGCCTGCGCTACGTCACTGGCGAGCCCGACCGGGCGCCGGCGCGGGCCGGCATCTCCATCGGCGACAGCCTGGCGGCCATGCACTCGGTCATGGGCATCCTGATGGCGCTGCACCACAAGGAGAAGACCGGCCGGGGCCAGGTGATCGACGCGGCGCTGTACGAGAGCGTGCTGGCGGTGATGGAGAACCTGGTCACCGAGTACGACCTGACCGGCTACGTCCGCGAGCGCTCGGGCTCGATCCTGCCGGGGATCGCGCCGTCCAACGCCTATCCATGCGCCAACGGCGAGATGATCCTGATCGGCGGCAACGGCGACAACGTCTATGCGCGGCTGACCGAGGCCATGGGGCGGCCCGAGCTGAAGGACGACCCGAAGTTCGTCGACCACGCCAGCCGCGGCGCGCACCAGCACGAGCTGGACGGCATCGTCGCCGACTGGACCTCGACCTTCGTGCTGAACGACCTGCTGAAGCTGCTGGAGGACAAGGGCATCCCGGCCAGCCGGGTCTTCCGGGCGCCGGACATGCTGGAGGACCCGCAGTTCGCGGCGCGCGAGGCGATCGTGTCGGTGGAGCATCCGGTGTTCGGGCCGGTCCGGATGCAGAATGCCTTCCCGAAGCTGTCGGCCACGCCCGGCCGGGTGCGCTGGCCGGGCCCCGCGCTGGGGCAGCATACGGACGAGGTGCTGCGCGAGAAGGCCGGGGTGACCGCCGAAAGGCTGGCCGAGCTGAAGGCCGCCGGGGTCACCTGAAGGGTCCGCCGGCCCGCGACCTATGCCGCGGACCGAGCGTCGAGATCTGGGTCGCCTGATCCGGGCGAGCTCCCCTGACCACCGGTCTGGTCCCCGCGACCGGCGCCGCGAGCTCTCGGGGCGTCTGATAGAGGCCCAGCTCGCCATTGCAGAGGTGGCGACTTGTCTCAGTGCGATCCTGCCGCGCGGCGGCGCGTCGCGCTGCATAGTTAACGGAAATCGCTAGCGATTCCCCAGCAACTCCGCCACCGCCGCCGCGACCTGGGTGACGTCGTATGGCTTCCTGATCACAGGCGCTTCGAAGCCGGCAGGGGCGCCGCCGGTCTCGCCGTAGCCGGTGGCGAAGACGAACGGGACCTTGCGCTGGTGCAGCACCTCGGCCACCGGGGTCACCGAGCGGCCGTTCAGGTTGGCGTCCAGCACCGCCGCGTCGATCGGTTGATCGAGCAGGGCCATCGCCTCCTCCAGCTCATAGGCCGGGCCGACGACCATGGCGCCCGCTTCCGAGAGCCCGGTTTCCAGTTCCAGGGCCAGCAGGACGGCGTCCTCGACGATCAGGACGCGCGCGCCCTTCAGGCTGGCCGGGCCGCGCGAGGTGGGCACCGTCTCGGTGACGCGGGCGACCGGGGCCTCGGGCATGACGTCGGGCCGGTCGGCCATGGCCTGGGCGCCGGCGCGCAGGCGCACCGTCACGCCGGCGGGGCGGTAGTCCACCTTGGTGTCGCCGTTCAGCTCGCGGCCGGTGACCTGGTCCAGGAGGGTGGAGCCGAAGCCATGGCGGGCCGGGGCGGTGACCATGGGGCCGCCGCTCTCGGTCCAGGTGAGCTCGAAGCCGCCGTTGGATCTGGCGCTCCAGTGCAGCTTCACATGGCCCGTCTCGACCGACAGGGCGCCGAACTTCACGGCGTTGGTCGCCAGCTCGTGCAGGGCCAGCGACAGCGCGTTGGCGGCGCGAGGGGTGAGGAACAGGTCCGGCCCCTCCCAACTGGTCTGGCCCGGGGCGATGGCGCCCAGCTCGGCGGCGGCCAGATGGTCGATGGCGGCTCCGCGCCAGCGGGCGGCGGTAAGCAGCTCGTTGGCAGAGGCCATAGCCTTCAGCCGGCCGCCGAAGGTCTGCAGGAAGGCGTCGAGCGACGTGGTGCGCTTGGCGGTCTGCTGCGCCAGGGCCTGGACGGCGGCCAGCACGTTCTTCACCCGGTGATCCAGCTCGGCCATCAGCTGCTGGCGCTGGTCGTCCTCGAGATGCGCGAGGCTGACGTCCTCGACGACGCCGGTGACGCGCTGCGGCTGACCAGACCCGTCGCGGTCGATGACGCCCGCCAGGCGAAGCCAGATGGTGCGCTGGTCCTCCACGTGGATGAACCGGAACCGCAGGTCGAAGGTCTGGGACGAGGCCAGCGCCGCGTCGCGCTGGGCGATGAAGGACTTCAGATCCTCCGGATGGGCATGGCGCTCCATGAGCCCGCCGGCCTCGTCGCGGATCTCACCCACCGCCAACCCCGTGATCGCCGCCATCCGCGGGCTCACGGTCAACGTCCCCTCCGGAACGTCCCACTCGAACTCGCCAAGGCCGGCGACCTGGAGAGCGAGCTCCAGACGCTCGCGGTTCGAAGAGCTGCGGCCCAACTCGCGCGTCATGACTCCAGCATAGCAAGGCTACGCGTCGAAGCGACGGGGAAACCGCGCAAACTTTCGCGGCGGTCCACAGCGCCTTTGCGGCCGCCCCGATAACGACCTATGTTGCACCGCGTGATAGCGTAGCTCTCCGTGAGGGGAGCGCATCCCTCGGAGACGACACATGCCCGCCAAGGCCGGCCAACTGACGACCGAAGAGGCAGCCAGCGCGGCCAACGACACCGCCGCCAAGATCAGCGCGGACGCCCAGCGCGCCATCGCCGACGCCGCGAAGCGGATCGAAGCCACCGTCCAGCAGGCGCTGGAACAGGTGCGGGCCCAGTCCCGCGTCTACGCCGACGCCGCGGGCGAGCAGCTCGACGAAGCCAGCCGCATCGCCAGCGAACAGATCCGCGCCCGCCCGCTCGCCGCCACCGGGGCGGCGCTCGGCATCGGCGTGCTCATCGGCATGCTGCTCGCCTCCAAGCGTTGAACCTGAAGCGGATCCTGAACCTCGCCGCGGCGGTCGCCGCCGTGGCGGCGGCCGCGGCCGTGTGCGTGGTCGCGGCCTCGTTCGCGATCTATGCAGTGGCGAGCGACTATGTCGGTCCGGCAGGGGGCTCGGCCGTGGTCGCCGCCGTCTTCGCCCTGATCGCGCTCGTCGTGGCCTGGCTCGCGACCCGCAAGGTTACGCCCAGGGCCAAGCCCGGCGTTCCGCCGCCCCCGGCCTCGCCGATCGACCGCGTGGTGGCCATGGCCAAGGACCGGCCGCTCATCGCCCTGGGCGCGGCGGCGGTAGCGACGACCGTGCTGATCCGGAACCCCACGCTGGTGACGGCCCTGGTCAGCGCCTTCCTCGCGGGCAGCAACACCGCACCTCCCAGGAAGTAGCGCCGGAACAGGCGGCCTCCGGAAGCGTTGCCTTCGCCGCAGGCAGTTCGGCCTGCGAACGGAGGTAGTGACATGCTCGGTTGGGCCCTGACCTTCCTGGTGGTCGCCCTGATCGCCGGCGTCCTCGGTTTCACCTCGGTGGCCGGCGCCGCGATGGGGATCGCCAAGATCCTGTTCTTCGTCTTCCTGATCCTGTTCGTCGTCTCGCTGGTCATGCACCTGGTGCGTGGCCGCGGCGTCGGTCCCGGACCGCTCTAGACGAAGCTAAGCTGGTCGCCGATCGAGCGCCCAGCTCCGATAGGGCTCGTAGTGCGAGCCCGTCCAGGCGAGGGCGGTCACGCGAATGCAGCCGTCCTCGACCTCGACCTCGTTGTAGCCGGGCGGCACGCCCCGCTCGCGCACCGACAGGGTCCCCGCGCCGACGGCATAGGTGCGACCATCCCCGTGCGGATAGGGCCAGGTAAAGGGCGCGTGGATATGCCCCGACAACACCAGGTCCACCCTGGCCTCCGCGAAGTCGGCGGCGGCCTTCTCCCCGCCCCAGACCCGCGCCGTCATCGGGCCCCCCAGCATCTCGATCAGCGGATGATGGACAACGACGATCCGGAGCCGATCGGCGGGCTCGAACCACTCGGCGGCGCGTCTGGCCTGCTGGCGGGCGATCTGGCCTTTCGACCAGTTGATGCGCGGCTGGGCGCCGCGGGCGGTGTTGATGCCGCGGACCGCCACGCCGTCATGACGCCAGCTCTGCGCCGGCGCGGGTCCGACATAGCGCTCGAAGCGGCGGAACGGGGCGAAGAGCCGCTCGGCCCAGGCGAGGTAGGGCGCGTCGTGGTTGCCCGGGGTGACCAGCTGCGGCTGGGGCAGGCCCTTCAGCCAGGCGATGGCCGCCTCGAATTCCGGCTTCTCGGCGAAGCGGGTCAGGTCGCCGGAGACGATGGTGAGGTCGAAACCGCCGCCGCGGATGCGGTCGCCGGCCGCCGCGACGGCGTCCTTGTTTTCGCCGCCGAAATGGATGTCGGAGAGGTGGGCCAGCCGGACCTTCACCGTTCGTCCTTCGGTGGGGTCAGGACGCGGCAGATCTTCGGGTCGTAGCGCACGTCGACGACGCTGGGCAGGCGGACGATCTCGCCGTCCAGCAGGGCGGGGATGCCCTGGGCCGACCAGATGTGCGCGCGCTTGCAGAACTGGTTCTCGACGGATGGGTCCACCCGCCAGTCGCGGACCAGGGCGTTGATCCCGAGGCGCAGGATCTCGCCCGCGCCGTTCGGGCTGAGGGCGGCCGCCTCAAGGCAGGGATCCTCCGCGCGCATGACCTTGGACGCGATCGGGCAGATCAGCACCACGGACTCGGCCTTGGCGCGCTCGCCGGCGTCGAGCTGGTAGCGGAGGCGGCCGGTGAAGGCGCGGCGCAGGGCGTGCCGGGCGCGGGCGAAGGCCTCGAGCGGGCGGCCGCCGCGCGCCGCCTCGCGGGCCGGGGCGAGACGGGCCGGCGAGCCCAGGATCGCCGCACAGAGGAAGCGGCGACCGTCGATGCAGCCGCCGCCCAGTTCGCGCTCGCGCCCCTCCTCGAGGGCGATCTTCAGCGCCTCCTGCCAGGGGCGCGCGCCGTAGACCGCGTGGGGCAGCATGTTCATGGTGCCGCCCGGCAGCGGGGCGATCATCGGTCCGTCGGGGCCGCAGAGCTCGGCGGCCGCGCGCACCGTGCCGTCGCCGGCGAGGGTGATGAGCAGGTCCGGGCCGGTGTCGATGGCGAGCTTCAGCTGGTCGAGAAGTTGGCCCGGCCCGGGCGTACGCACGCGCGCCGAGACGCCGAACTCGGCGAGCAGCGCCTCGAGTTCCCCAGGCGCGGTCGGGCCAACGCTGCCCGAGGCGACGTTGGCGACGACCTCGATCTTGCCGAGGCGGTGACGGGCGGCGGGAGCGGCGTCAGTTGTGGGCAGGCGTTTCAGTCCTGTCGGCGGAGGTCACGTCGCGCACGGCCTGGCCGGCTCCGGCGGCGGCGCCACGGACGACAGGTTCGGCCTGGTCGGCGGCGGTGGCAAGGTTCTGGTCGACGACCGTGCCGGCGCCGCTGAAGGAGCCGTTCACGGCGGCGAGCGCCATCACGATGAGGCCGACCGCCGCGGCGATGACGACGAACGTCATCAGGATCGGGTGGCGGCGGCGTTGTTGCCTGGCGTCCCGGCGGCCCAGCTCATAGGCCTTCCGAACGTCACTGCGCTCTGTGTCGCGGTCGCTGTAGGAGGTCACGGCTCTTGTCTCCAGGAAGTGTTCCCTGGCTGCAACGGCGCCCGACTGCCTTGGTTCCGGACGGAACTGCGAAGGTGGCGGTGCGTTTTCGGCCCAGAGCGCATCCAAGCCGCAGGGCGAATGGAGGTGCTCCAGAGTGATCTGGCGGCCCGCCTGCGTGGACTGCCGGGGACACCCCAAAGGAGAGCTATTCGAATGTTGAAGCCTCTTATCGCTATCGCCGGCGCCGGTGTCCTGGCCGCCGCCTGCACCAGCACCGGTCATACGGAACGCAGCGCGCTTGGCGGCGCGGCCCTCGGCGCGCTTGGCGGCGCGGCGATCGGCGCGATCTCCGGTGACGTCGGCGTCGGCACAGGCGCCGCGGTCGGCGCGGCCGTCGGCGGCACCGTCGGCGCCGTGAAGGGTTGCCGGGACGAAGGCGGCTGCGGCAAGGACACGCCGAACCGCAAGCAGTACTATGACGAGCGCGCGGGCCGCTATTACTACTACGACCCGGGCACTGGCCGGTATTATTGGGAAAACGGCACGCCGCGCTGACACTGGCGCTGACGCCGGAGTATGAAAGGGGCGGCCGGAATTCTCCGGCCGCCCTTTTTCGGTTTCGGTTTGAATGGAGGGGCTGAGATGAAGACCTTGATCGTGGCCGGCCTCGTGGCCGCAGTCGGGCTCAGCGCCTGCACGACGATGCGCAGCGCCCGCGACCGGATCGTGCGCGCGCCGGCGACCTGCCAGGATGTGACCATTCCGATCTATTTCGAGCCGGACGCGGCCCAGCTGACCCCCGAAGGGCGACGGGTCATCGCCAGCCAGGCCGCTCAGGCCAAGCGCTGCAAGGTGCAGGGCGTGCGCGTCCTTGGGCTGGCCGACGCCGCCGGCGACCCCGCCGCGAACCTGGAGCTGTCGAAAGCGCGGGCCGCCTCGGTGACCGACGCCCTGATGAAGGCGGGCCTGCCGCCCGCCGAGTTCGACCTCACCGCCGTGGGCCAGGCCGGGTCGCTCACTTCGGACGGCAAGATCCAGCCGGTCCGCCGCCGCGCCGACATCACCCTGAAGCTGGCGAAGCCCTAGGCGCGCCGCAGGCGCGCCCGGCGTTCCCGAGCACGCAAAGAGAAGGGCGGACCTTAACGGCCCGCCCAGGTGTGCATCATCGAGAAAAGGGGTGCGGAGACGGCAGACTGGCATGCTCGCCAGCCTCAAGTCGGGGGGGGCGTCGCCGCCTCCGCAGACATAGAACACAGACGCCCGACAACCGTTCCGGGCTCCCGTGATATTTTTTTCGAGGACCTTGGATCCGCCGCCCGGGGCGGAGGCGGAACGTCGGCTTGACCGTGCGCGTTGTCCGTCTGCCGCCAGAAAGGGGCGTCTCCCATGCGCAGCTCCTTTACCGCCACCACTGGCCTGAAACTCACCCGGAGCCCGAACGCCCGTGACCAGTCCATGCGCCGCCGCGTGGCGATCCTCTGCGCGGTGCTGGGCCTGGCTGCGGCCAGCAGCATCTTCGGCGCGCTCACCGCTCAGAAGGGCGCCGAGGAACCTACCGCGCGCACCGGCCCCTTCAGTTATTTCCCGTCCGAGTAAGGAGACCGATCCATGTCGTCCCGCGAGACCGAAAGGCCGGTCGTGAACGCCACGCGCGCCCGGCAGGGCCGATGGGGCCGCCACATCTTCTGGGTCCTGGTGTTCGGCACCCTGCTCGCCGCACTGGGCATGTTCGCCGCCTGGACCTGGAAATCCGCCGACGAAGGCCCGCCAGGGCGGGCGCAGGAAACCGTAGATGGCCGCGGGTACGGAGCCCCCGAACCGCCGCCGCCGAACCCGCAGTCCCCATAGGGCTGTGGACATAGGCCAACGAAAAAGGGCGCCGCTTGCAGAAGCGGCGCCCTTCTCATTGGTCGCTGCCGTCCGTCAGGCGGCCTGCTTGTTCTGCCGCCGCGGGTGGAAGAACAGGGCCTGGCCGATGGCGGCCTTCACCGTCTCCGGCTGGAACGGCTTGGTGATCAGGAAGGTGGGCTCCGGCCGTTCGCCGGTCAGCAGGCGCTCGGGGAAGGCGGTGATGAAGATCACCGGCACGTCGTAGCGCTGCAGGATGTCCTTCACCGCGTCGATGCCCGACGAGCCATCGGCCAGCTGGATGTCGGCGAGCACGAGGCCGGGCGTCTTGCGGGCCACGGCGTCGACCGCTTCGGTGCGGGTGGCGGCGATGTCCACGACGGTGTGGCCGAGTTCGGTCACCAGGGCCTCAATGTCGGCGGCGATCACCGGTTCATCCTCGATGATGAGCACGTCGGTGGCCAGCTCGGCGTCGATCTCGGCCTGCGCCTCGGCGATCAGCCGTTCGACTTCACTGAAGTCGGCGCCCAGGATCTGGGCGGCTTCGCTGGGCGTGAAGCCCTCCAGGGCGGTCAGCAGGAAGGCCTGGCGCGAGCGCGGGGCGATGCGCATCAGCCGCCGCGTGGCGTCGTCCATGGCGACGTCGTCGTCGGCCGGCGCTTCGAGCTGGGCGCCCGAGGTGCACCAGATGGCATGGAAGACGTGATAGAGCGCGACGCGCGGCGTCATGTTGTCGGCCAGGGTGCGTTCACCGGCCGCGAGGGCTTCGAGGGCGACCCGCACATAATGGTCGCCGGTGGTCTGGTCGCCGGTGAGGGCGCGCGCATAGCGGCGCACGTAAGGCAAATGCGGCGCCAGTCGGGCTAGAAGACTCAAGGGTTCACCCCTCCCGTATTGCAGTTCGAATATGGTGTTTCGAACACGGCAGCCCAATGCAGGGGGAAGTTCCCCGACGGACCCCATGATGTTCAAAAACGTCACCGGTGGGAACCGGTTCCCTTATGCCCGGGTTTTCCGCATCTTGTTCCGCGCCGCAAGGGAACCCGAACTCGGACAAGGACGTTGAGCAGTCGCAAGGAACACGAGAGGGGGCGGACTCCGCGTGAGCGGAGCGCCGACGGAATGATCGAACAGCGTCCAATGGCGGAGCGCCGCAAGGCCTCGGCAGCTCTAGATGAAGCCCGCCTGCGTCAGCAGGCGATCGGCGTGCGCCTGCGTCAGATGTTCGACGAGGTCGTCAACGAGGAGGTTCCGGACGAGTTCCTGGAAATCCTGCGTCGAGCCGACGAGCGCGGCTCGGAGAAGGCTTGATGGAAGCCGCCGTTGAGAAGGTCCGTCCCGAACGCACCGCCGCGGACGACGCCGCCTTCAAGCGCGAACTGGTGCAGCTCATCCCGCATCTGCGCGCCTTCGCTCGCACGCTCTGTGGCGATCCCACCGCGGCCGACGACCTGGCGCAGGACGCCATGATGAAGGCCTGGGACGCCCGCGCCAGTTTCCAGATGGGCACGAACATGAAGGCGTGGACCTTCATGATCCTGCGCAACCAGTTCTATTCGGAAAAGCGCCGCTCGTGGCGGCAGAGCCAGCTCGACCAGGAGGCGGCCGAACGCACCCTGGTGGCCGTGGACGATCCCGAGGCGCCGGTGGCCCTCGACGAACTGCGGCAAGGCCTCGCCATGCTGCCCGCCGAGCAGCGCGAAGCGCTGATCCTCGTGGGGGCCGGTGGGTTCGCCTACGAGGAGGCCGCCGAGATCTGCGGCTGTGCGGTGGGCACGGTGAAGAGCCGGGTCAGCCGCGCCCGGCGCGCTCTGCACGCCATCCTCGAGGACGGGGCCTATGACCGGGACGGCGCGGCCGCGGGGGACGCGATGCGTTCTATCCTGGCCGACGCGGAGCGTCTAAGCACCGTCCGGTAGGACGGAGCGCTGATGGCCGGTTCCCCCTGGAGTTCGCTGAGCACGATCCGGGTCCGCCTGGTCGCGGCCCTGGCGGCCGCGCTACTGCCTGTCTTGGTGCTGGGCGCCCTGCAGTCGGCCATCGGCTTCCAGCGCGAAGGCCGCGAGCTGCGCCAGAACCTCGGTTTCGCCGCCGAGCGCAGTGCCGCCACGGCCCGGGCGCGGATGGAAGGGGCCGATGTGCTCCTGCAGACGCTGGCGCCCGGCGCGGTCGGCTTCCAGTGCCAGAAGCGGCTGGAACAGGTCACGGCGCGTATCCCGGGCTATCTCAACCTGATCCGGTTCGACCGGCAGGGCCGGGTGGTCTGCGCGGCCGGCGGCGTGCCCGCCGACCTGGGCCGCGCCGAGCGCCCCTGGTTCCGCCAGCTGGCCCAGGGCGGGCTCATCTCGATCACCCGCGATCCGGGCTCGGCCTATGCCGATGAGCCGGCGATCCTGACGGCGGCGCGCGCCACCGCCGTCGACGGGGCATTCGACGGCGCCTTCGCCGCGGTGATCTCGCTGCCCAGCCTGCAGCCGAAGGTCAACGACCCGTCCCTGCCCAAGGGCGCCGAGGTGGGGCTGGTGGAGAAGACCGGCCGCTACATCACCTTCACCGACGCCGGCGCCTTCCCGCGGCTGCCCGCCGACTGGCGCGCCAAGGTCGAGGCCCGCGGCACGCTCGTCTGGTACGGCAAGGACGGCAAGGGCCGCCGCCGGGTCTATTCCGCGGCCCCCGTGGTGGGCGACGAGGTCTATGTGGTGCTCTCGGCCCCCTCGCCGGGCATCCTGTCGTGGGCGCGGCTGAATCCGCTGACCGGCATCGTCTTCCCGCTGCTGACCTTCCTGCTGGCCCTGATCGCCGTGACGATCGTGGCCGAACGCGTGGTCGTGCGCTGGATCGTCTACCTGCAGCGGATCGCGGCCCTCTACGCGCGCGGCCGCCTCAGCGTGCGCCCCGTACAGGCCGAGCAGATGCCCGGCGAGATCCGCGAGCTGGCCGAGACCCTTGAGGACATGGCCGACGCCATCGTGGGCCGCGACGCCTCGTTGCGCGACAGCCTGGCCCAGAAGGACGCGCTGATGCGCGAGATCCATCATCGGGTGAAGAACAACCTGCAGGTCATCTCCAGCCTGCTGAACATGCAGCAGCGCTCGCTGGTCGACCCGGCCGCGCGCTCGGCCATGAGCGACACCCGCCAGCGGATCACCGCCCTGGCCCTGATCTACCGCGCCCTCTACCAGGGCCCTGACCTGAAGCGCGTCGACCTGCGCCCGTTCCTCGAGGAACTGACGGCCCAGCTGGTCAACGGCGAGCTGTCGCAGGGCCTGACGGTCCGCACCGAGCTCAAGGTCGACCCGCTGGTGATCGACCCGGACCGCCTGGCGCCGTTGGCGCTCTTCGCCGTCGAGGCGATCACCAACGCTCAGAAGCACGCCTTCACCAAGCGCGGCGGCGTGCTGCGGCTCAACTTCACCGTTCGCGGCGAAGAGGCCGAGCTCGAAATCTGCGATGACGGGCAGGTGGAGGAGGGCGCGCTGGTGTCGTCCGGCGTCGGCCGCACCCTGATGACCGCCTTCGCCCGCCAGCTGCGGGGCCGGGCCGAGCTGGTGCGCAACGAGGCGGGCGGCGTCACGGCGCGGCTGATCTTCCCGACCCCGTCCGCCGACCGAGTGGCGCCGCCGGCGCGAGGGAACCAGGCCGCCGCCTGAAGCGTTGCCGCCGGGACTCTAGAAACCCCCGGAGATCTCCCATGCGTAAAGTCGTTCTGCTGGCCGTCCTCGCCGCCAGCCTGGCCGCGACCGCCTGCAACACCGTTTCGGGCGCGGGCAAGGACGTGAAGTCCGCCGGCGAAGCCGTCTCGACCACCGCCGAAGACGCCAAGAAGTAGGCTGACAGACCTATCCGTCGACAAGGCCCCGGAGCCCGCTCCGGGGCTTTTCGCGTGTCAGGCCGCGGACCGCGCGCGGGCGTTCGCCGTGGCGTAGAGAGCCATGTCGGGCGCGACCCGGACGAAGTCCTTGCCCGCCGAGTCGTTGTGGCCCAGCAGCAGGCCGCCGCCCGGCGCGAGGGCTGCGCCGATCTGCTCTAGGACGCGGCTCGCCGCCTCGGGGGCCAGCTGCCCCAGCACATTGCGGCACAGGATCAGGTCGAACTGGCCGATCCGCGAGAGGTCGTCCATCAGGTTCACGCGCCGCCAGCGCACCATCTGGCGCACCCGGGGCGACAGGGCGAAGGCCTCGCCGTCCTTCTCGAAATGCCGCACCAGCATTCGGGACGGCAGGCCGCGCTGCACCTCGAACTGCGAATAGCGGCCGCTCTGCGCCTTCTCGAGGCTGCGCTCCGACAGATCGGACGCGAACAGCTCCACCGGGCCGATCCCGGGGGCGTCGGCGAGCAGCATGGCCAGGGAATAGATCTCCTGGCCGCAGCCGCACGCGGCGCTCCAGATCCGCACCGGCTCGCCGCCACGGGCGCGGCTGAGGGCGGGGACGACCTCGCCGGCCAGCTCTGCGAACACCTGGTGGTCGCGGAAGAACTCGCTCTCGGACTGGGCCATGGCCTCGACGGCGGCCCAGGCCAGCCGGTCGTCGGCCCCATGACGCAGGGCGTCGATGAAGGCTTCCGACGAGCTGAAGCATTCCCGCCGCGCCAGCGGCGCCAGGCGGCTTTCGATCAGATAGTCCTTCTCGGGGTCGATCTTCAGCCCGGCGCGCGCCAGGCAGAGCTCGGCCACGAAGGCGCGGTCCTGCAGCGGGATCATGCCACCAGCCCCAGGTAGCCCAGCTTGCCGGCGATGATGCCGCCGTCGAAGGGTTTCATGATGTATTCGTCCGCGCCGGCGTCCAGCGCCTCGCGGATCGCTTCCAGGTCGTTCTCGACGCTGCAGAACACGACCTTGGGCTCGGCCCCGTTGGGCTGGGCGCGCAGCTTCTTGAGGAACTCCAGCCCGTCCATGGCCGGCATCCGCCAGTCCAGCAGGATGACGTCGGGCATGACGGCGCTGCACCAGGCCATGGCCTCGACGCCGTCCGACGCCTCGGCGACCTCGAAGCCCAGGTCCTCGAGAATCCGGCGCGAGACCTTGCGGATCACGCGGCTGTCGTCGACGACGAGGCAGGTCTTCAAGGCTCTACGGCGCTCCGGGGCTCAGACCCCTATCTCGCGCCGAGTTGGTTAACGCCCGGTGTGGCTGGCGGCGGAAGGCGCCTCAGGCCGGCAGGGTGGCGGCGAAGATGACCCGCTCCTCCTGCACGTCGGCGAAGACGCGGCCGTTCGCGTCGCCGACGAACAGGTGGACGTAGTAGGCCTGGACCCAGTGGCCGTGCAGGCCCTCGCCCAGCGGCTGGCCCTGCAGGCCGGCCAGCACCTCGGGGCGCAGGCGCGCGCGGGGGCCGGTGGATTCGATGGCGATGGCGACCGAGGCGCCCTCCTGCACGGCGCGCACCTTGGCCACGCCGCCCGTCGGCAGCGCCGCGCCCGCCAGCTGGGCGAGGTTGAGCAGGGTGCGGGCCGTGGGCTTGTTCACCGCGGGGGTGTCGACGGCCCATTCCAGCTCGGCGCGCATGTGGGCGAAAACGCCGCGGGCCAGCTTCTCCAGGTCGCGGGCGTCGAACGTCTCGGCCGAGGCCGAGGCGCCGAAGGCCACACGGCAGAAGGACAGCAGGTCGGCCAGCTTCTTGGCGGACGAGGTGATGAGGCCCATCGCCTCCTCGCGCATGTCCTGCGCGGAGGGGTCCTCCAGCAGGTCCAGGCCGGAGGAGATGGCGCTCGCCGGGCTGATGAAGTCGTGGCACATCCGGGCGGCCAGGTAGGCGGCCAGCTCGGCGGGACGCACGGCGAGTTCAGCGGTCTCTGTCATGGAGCCTGACCTTGGCGCGATTTGCGCCTTGGGGAAACGCCTGGGCCTCTCTAATAGACCCGGCCATGGAGACGTTTTGGGATCCTTTCCTGGAGCCGGGCGTCCTGGTGCGTCACCCGACCGAGACCGAGTGGGGGCTGGGCCAGGTCCAGTCGGTGGTTGGGCGGAAGGTGACCGTGAATTTCGAGAACGCGGGCAAGCAGACCATCGACGCCGCCGTCGTGGCGCTGGTGTTTGTAAGCGACGATCCGCGAAAGTGATGGGCCGAGGGCGACTTGACTGACAATGCCGGTGACAAGAACGATGTCGGCGAACTGCTCGCCGAGATCTGCGAGGCGGCCGCCGCCCTGATCCTGCCGCTGTGGCGCTCGGGCGTCGAGGTCCTGACCAAGGCCGACGAGAGCCCGGTGACCGAGGCCGACCAGCGGGGCGAGAAGCTGATCCTGGAGCATCTGGACCGGCATTTCCCGGGCGTGCCGGTGATTTCGGAAGAGGACGCCAGCGAGTTCGGTACGCCCGACGCGATCGGGCCGCGGTTCTTCCTGGTCGACCCGCTGGACGGGACCAAGGCCTTCGTCCGGGGCGACCCGAACTTCACCGTGAACATCGCCCTGATCCAGGACGGCCGGCCGGTGGCCGGCGCGGTCTGCGCGCCGCCGAGTGGCGAGACCTGGTTCACGAGCGGCGGCAAGGCCCTGAAGCGGACGAGCGGCGGGCCGGCCCAGCCGGTGGCCGTGCGCGCCTGGCCGACGGGCCAGGCCGTGGCCCTGGTCAGCCACACGATGAAGGAAGAGACGGCGGTGAAGCTGGCGAACGAATACGGCTTCGACCTGCGCGAGCCGATGGATTCGTCGATCAAGTTCTGCCGGATCGCCGAGGGCGCGGCCGATGTCTATCCGCGGCACGGGCCGACGATGGAATGGGACATCGCCGCCGGCCATGCGGTGCTGGAGGCCGCGGGCGGGTCGGTGCTGACGCCGGATGGCCAACCGTTCGCCTATGGCAAGGCCCGCGACGGCTTCCGCAACGGCTGGTTCGTGGCGCGGGGCGGGTAGCTAGCGGCAAGAGCGGCTTCCCTCAGGAGGGCCCGAGGGAAGCCTGACCTGGATCAGCGCTTGTTCTGGTCCGACTGGCCGCCTTGGCCCGCCTGACCGGCTTGGTTCTGGTCCTTCTGACCTTGTTGGCCTTGTTGGCCTTGCTGGTCGCGCTGTTGACCGCCGCGGTCGCTTTGCTGGCTCTGCTGGTTCGGCTGCTGCTGGGACGGGTTGCCCTGCTGCTGCTGCGGGCGGCGGGTCTGGTCGTTCTGCCCTTGGTTCATGTTCTTGTCCTGGCCCATGGTTCTTCCTTCCAATTTGCTTCTGCACAGCGGCCGCCGCGGTCGGCGCTGCGTGCGTTAAAGCGTTGAGGACACAGAAAGTTCGGGCGTCACCAGGGACTTTTTTCCTCTGTCGGCGACCCGACGCCGCCAGTCAGGCGTCGGTGGGCGGGTGCGCGGCGACCCAGGCCTCCAGCGCCTGCTTCGCCTCGGTCGTGCAGCCGCCCTGGTGGACCTGGACGATGGCGTCGAGAGTCTGGATGCTGCTCGCCTCCGGGCAGACGCCGGCGCGATTGCGGGTGGCGTAGATGGCGCCCTGCGTCCGCTGCGGCGGGGCGACGATGATCCGCAGGACCGCCAGGCGTTCGGTCTCGGCCTGGCCGGCCTTTCGCCTGGGCGCCGCCACGCCGCCCGCCGCGCCCTTCAGCCGGATCATGTCGCCCGACGCATGCATCAGGGTGACCGTGCGGCCCGGCGCCACGGGGATCTTCGCGCCGGCGTCGTAGGCCGCGCCGCGGGCGACCGCCGGATCGGTGGACGCCACGACGATGTAGTCGCCCGCCATCGCGGCGCCTGCGAGCGTCGACAGGGCCAGGCCCAGGATCAGGGCGCGGAAACGTCTCACCATGGCCGCGAGCATGCGCGCCATGGTGGAGCGCCGCAAGTCTTCGCCTCATGTCGGATATCGCGTCCCGCGAACGCGGATCGCCGAGGGGAGACGCCTCGCCGGACGGTCGCCGAGACACACGCGCAGAGCCGCCCCTGCGACACATTTGCCCACAACTGCCAATTGAGACTCGATTAACCTGCGATTAGGAGATGCCGTTGTATGGTCTCCGCCAGAATGTCGAGGCAGACGCTATGGTCAGCGTACAGCTACGAAATTCCGGCTCGGGTCTCTGGACCCCGTTCACCCTGCCGACCTCGGTCCAGGTCGCGCAGACGATCGCCACGGCCGTGAAGACGCTCAACATCGCCGATCAGGTGCGGATCCAGCCCGCCGTGGCGCCGGCGCCGCAGGTCGACATCAAGGTCTAGCGGCCCGTCAGGTCGCCGCGCTCGTCCACATCGAAGAGGACGCCGTCGTCCGGGGCGTCTACGAGCGCCAGGCGCGCGCCCAGCGCCTGCAGGATCGGCCGCGCGCCGACGTCGCCGCGCAGTTTGGCGACATCCCCGAACAGCGAACGGCTCATCACGACGGGATTGCCCCGCTGGCCCGCGAACACCGGCGCGGCGGCGGGCGCACCGTCCGCCACCGCCTGCGCTAGCAGCGCCAGCACCGCATGCGGCACGCGCGGCATGTCGCCCAGGAAGACGAAGGCGGCCTCGACGTCCGGGGCCAGGCTGGCGACGCCCGCGCGCAGCGAGGCGGCCATCCCCTCGGCATGCTGGGCGGCGTGAACCACGCGGATCGCAGGGTCGAACGCCCGGGCGCAGGCGGCCACGGCCTCGGCGTCGGCGCCGGTCACGACGGTGATCCGATCCCCCGCGGCGGCCCGGGCGGCGGCGAGCGCGCCGTGCAGCAGCGGGCGATCCCGGTAGTCGGCCAGCAGCTTGCCGCCGCCGAACCGCGAGGCCTGCCCGGCCGCCAGCACCAATGCGGCGAAGCCGCCTACTGTCGCCACGCGCGGTTCCCCCTTATCTTAGTCGCCGGATGACGCCCTACGATGACATCGCCGCCGCGGCCACCGCCCCGCTCATCGACGGCTTCGGCCGGACCGTGACCTATTTGCGGCTGTCGGTCACCGACCGCTGCGACCTGCGCTGCGTCTACTGCATGGCCGAGCACATGACCTTCCTGCCGAAGGTCGAGGTGCTGACGCTGGAGGAGCTGGACCGCATCGCCTCGGCGTTCGTGGGCCTCGGGACGCGCAAGCTGCGCCTCACCGGCGGCGAGCCGCTGGTGCGCAAGGGGATGATGGATCTGGTCCGCAGCCTCTCCCGGCACCTGAGGGCGGGCGCGCTGGACGAGCTCACCCTGACCACCAACGGCACGCGGCTCGTCGAGTTCGCCGGCGAGCTGGCCGACGCCGGCGTGCGGCGGATCAACGTCTCGATGGACACCCTGAACCCCGAGCTGTTCCGCCGGCTGACTCGCGGCGGCGACCTGGCCAAGGTGCAGGCCGGGATCGCGGCGGCCCAGGCGGCCGGCCTGGCGGTGAAGATCAACGCCGTGGCGCTGAAGGACGACAACGCCGCGGAGATCCCTGACCTGATTGCCTGGGCGCACGACCGGGGCTGCGACCTGACCCTGATCGAAACCATGCCCATGGGCGAGGTCGAGGCCGACCGCACCGACCAGTACCTGTCGCTGAAGGACGTCCGGCGCGAACTGGAGAGCTTCTGGACCCTGGAGGACCTGCCGTTCTCCACCGGCGGCCCGGCCCGCTACGTCCGGGTCGCGGAGACCGGCGGACGTTTGGGCCTGATCACCCCGCTCAGCCACAATTTCTGCGAGGCCTGCAACCGCGTGCGGCTGACCTGCACCGGCACCCTGCACACCTGCCTGGGGCAGGAGGACGCCACCGACCTGCGCGCCGTGCTGCGCTCGGGCGCCAGCGACGCCGAACTCGCCTCGGTCATCCGCGGCGGGATCGCGGGCAAGCCAAAGGGCCACGACTTCGAGATCGCGCGGAAGGCTCCGGCCGTGGCGCGGCACATGTCCACCACCGGGGGCTGACCCATGGCCCGCGTGCTGCTGTTCGGTCCCCTGCGCGACCTCGCCGGCTGGCGCGAGCGTGAGGTGGCGGCCGCCTCGATCTCGGCCCTGCGCACCTTCCTCGCCGATGAGGATGCCGCCCTGGGCGCGGCCCTGGGCGGCCCGGGCGTACAGGTGGCGGTGGACCAGGCCCTGGTCCGCGGCGACGCGGGCCTCTCGGCCGCCAGCGAAGTCGCCTTCCTGCCGCCGATGAGCGGCGGATGATCAAGCTCACAGAGGCGCCGTTCGATCCGGGAGCCCTGCTCTCGGCGTTCACGCGCGGCCGCAGCGAGACGGGCGCGGTGGCCACCTTCACCGGCATCGCCCGCGCCGAGCAGGGCGCGACCACCGTCCTGGAGCTGGAGGCCTATCCCGGCTTCACCGAGGCCGAGATCGGCCGCATCGCCGACCAGGCCCGCGAACGCTTCGGCCTGCACGACCTCGCCATCCTGCATCGCGTCGGCAGGATCGGCCCCGGCGAGCCCATCGTCTTCGTGGCCACCGCCGCCGGCCACCGCCGCGCCGCCTTCGAGGCCTGCGACTTCCTGATGGACTACCTGAAGTCCAAGGCGCCGTTCTGGAAGAAGGAACACGGCCCCGACGGCGAGCGCTGGATCGAACCCACCGCCCAGGACCACGCCGACCGGAATCGGTGGAACTAAGTTCAAGGAACGTGTTCGACGAACGTGGAATCGTCGATATGATAGGGCTTGCCCGAAATCGGGCACGGGCGTTGTCTAGCTCCGATGCGGACGCCAGAAGATCCCTCGATGTCGGATGCGGGCGAGCTGGACGATCTCGTGGCCTATGTGGCGCGGTCCAGCGGGCTCGATCCGTCGCAAGCGAGGCGGATCGTCGATGATGTGCTCAACTACCTGGGCGAAAGCCCGGAGGATTTCGTTCGCCGCCGGCATGCGGCCCTGCTCCGGCTGGGGCGGCGCAACGAGGAGATCTATGCGCGGATCGCCGACGAGGTCGGCCAGCGGCGCTTTCCCGCCCCGCCCTACAGCCTCCGCCAGATCCGCCGCATCATCTACGGCTGAGGGCCAGCGCTGATGTGCGGCATCGTCGGATACATCGGGCCGAGGACGGCCCTGCCGCTGCTGGTCGAGGGCCTGCGCCGGCTGGAGTACCGGGGCTATGACAGCGCCGGCGTCGCGGTGGCGCTCGACGGGCGCCTCGCCATCCACAAGCGCAAGGGCAAGGTGCGCGAGCTGGAGAGCGTGCTGCCCGCCGAGGTTCCGGGGTCGGTGGGCGTCGCCCACACCCGCTGGGCCACGCATGGCGAGCCCAGCGACCTGAACGCCCATCCGCATACCGACGCCGGCGGCCGCATCGGCGTGGTCCACAACGGCATCATCGAGAATGCCGCCGAGTTGAAGCAGGCCCTGCAGGCCGACGGGGTCGTCTTCGTTTCCGAGACGGACACGGAGGTGCTGGCGCACCTGATCGCGCGGCGGCCCGAGAACAGCCTGGTCCAGGCCGTCCGCGCCGCCCTGCGCCAGGTGAAGGGCGCCTATGGCATCGCGGTGATCGACGCCGCCCGCCCCGAGGCCATCGTGGCGGCGCGCAACGGCGGGCCGGTGGTGGTGGGCGTCGGCGATGGCGAGATGTTCGTGGCTTCGGACGCCACGGCCCTGATGGGCCACGCCCGGTCGGTGGCGCACCTGGACGACGGCGAGCTGGCCGAAGTCCGCGCCGACGGCTTCACGGTGCTCACGCTCGACGGCGGCGAGACCACCAAGGCCACCCTGGAGCTGAGCGGCGACGCCGCCGGGTTCGACAAGGGCGACTACGCCCACTTCATGCGCAAGGAGATCGCCGAGCAGCCGGAGGCCGTGCGCCGCACCCTGCTGGGCCGCCTGGACCACCGGTTCTCCACCGCCCACCTGGGCGGCATCGAGCTGGCGGCGCGCGAGATGCTGGACATCCGCCGGGTGAAGATCCTGGGCTGCGGCTCGGCCTTCTTCGCCGGGACACTGGGCGCGCACCTGATCGAGCAGCTGGCCCGCATCCCCGCCCATGCCGAGCCCGCCTCGGAGTTTCGCTACCGCAACCCGGTGATCGAGCAGGACACGCTCTACATCGCCGTCAGCCAGTCGGGCGAAACCTTCGACACCCTGGCGGCGATCCAGGAGGTGAAGCGCAAGGGCGGCCGGGTGCTGGGGGTGATCAATAGCGTGGGCTCCACCATCGCCCGCGAGTGCGGCCGGGGCGTCTACCTGCACGCCGGGCCCGAGGTGGCGGTGGTCTCCACCAAGACCTGGACCTCCACGGCGGTGGCCTTCGCCCTGCTGGCGCTGCAGCTCGGCCGCGTGCGCGACCTGTCGGCCGGGCAGGGGGCTCGGCTGCTGGGGGCGCTCTCGGCGCTGCCGGACCAGATCGCCGAGATCGTGGCTCGCGAGGCCGAGCTCGCGCCGATCGCCGCGCGGCTGGCGCGGGCCGAGCACGCCTATTTCCTGGGCCGTGCGGCGGGCTATGCTGTGGCCATGGAGGGCGCCCTGAAGCTGAAGGAGATCAGCTATCTCCACGCCGAGGCCTATGCCGCCTCTGAGCTGAAGCACGGGCCGCTGGCGCTGATCTCGGCCGAGACGCCGACGCTGATGGTGCTGCCGGACGACGACCTGCTGGCCAAGAACCTGTCGACCATCGCCGAGGTGCGCACCCGCGGCGGGCCGGTCCTGGCGATCACCCATCCGGGCGTCGTGGCCGAGGGCGTCGAAGCCAGCTTCGCCGTCCCGCGCTCGGAGCCGGAGCTGGATCCGATCCTGCTGAACGTGCCGCTGCAGCTCCTGGCCTACCAGGTCGCCCAGGGCCTCGGCCGCGACATCGACCAGCCGCGCAACCTGGCGAAGTCGGTGACGGTGGAATAGGCGGGCGGGCGCGCCTATTTCCCCTTTCCATCGTCATGGCCGGGCTTGTCCCGGCCATCCAGACACGCCGACGTCGCCCAGTGTCTCTGGATCCCCGGGACAAGCCCGGGGATGACGTTCTAATTTGGGGTGGAAAGGGAAAACCAGATGAACGCGTTCAACCCCGGCGGCCGGATCGACACGTCGCAGCAGATCAAGCCCGTGAAGATCGCGGTGCTGACCATCTCCGACACCCGCGACGAGGAAAGCGACACCTCCGGCCACCTGCTGGCCCAGCGGGTCACCGACGCGGGGCACGAGCTGGTCGACAAGGCCATCGTGCCCGACAGCATCGTGGCGATCCGCGAGAAGGTCGAGGCCTGGGCGGCCAGCGGCTTCGTGGAGGCCATCGTCACCACCGGCGGCACCGGCATCACCGGCCGGGACGTGACGCCCGAGGCCATCCGGCCGCTGTTCGACAAGGAGATCGACGGCTTCAGCGTGATCTTCCACCTGGTCAGCTACCAGTCGGTGGGCCTCTCGACCCTGCAGTCGCGGGCGCTGGCGGGCATCGTGAAGGGCGTCTTCGTCTTCTGCCTGCCCGGCTCGAACGGGGCGGTGAAGGACGGTTGGGACAAGGTGATCTCGGCCCAGCTCGACAGCCGTCACGGGCCCTGCAACATGGTCGAGCTCATGCCTCGGCTGATGGAAGCGTGAGCCGGCTCACCCACCTCGACGAGACCGGCCGCGCCCGTATGGTCGACGTCTCGGACAAGGCCGTGACCACCCGCGAGGCGGTGGCCGAAGGGTTCGTGCGCATGAGCGCCGCGACCCTGGCGCTGGCGCTGTCCGGGGACGGGAAGAAGGGCGATGTGCGCGCGGTGGCGGAGATCGCCGGCGTCATGGCCGCCAAGCAGACCTCCAACCTCATCCCCATGTGCCACCCCCTGCCGATCTCGAAGGCCGAGGTGCGGGTGGAGCCGGGCGAGGGCGGGCTGGCCGTCACCGCCCGGGTGAAGACCACCGGCCAGACGGGGGTGGAGATGGAGGCGCTGACCGCGGTCTCGGTCGCCTGCCTGACCCTCTACGACATGCTGAAGGCCGCCGAGAAGGGCATGGTCATCGAGGCCGTGCGCCTGGTCAGCAAGACCGGCGGCAAGAGCGGGGATTGGACGGCTTAGGCCGCGACCCAGCTCAGGGCTTCGGGGTCGTCGATGGCCATCTCGTCCCAGTCGAGGTCCGGCGGCGGGCTCATGGCGGCGGCGACCACGGCGCTCATCTCGGCGGCCGAGGTGACCCCCACGAGCACGTGGCTGGCCTCGGGGCGCGTGAGCGCGAAGCCGAGGGCCGCCTGCAGCGGGTCGGACTTGCCCTCGGCAATCAGCCGGCGGGCGCGGGAGATACGGCCCGCGGCGGCCTTCAGGTGGCTGGGGGCGCGGTCCGGCGGCAGGAAGAGCACGCCGTTCAGGAAGATCGAGCGCAGGTGCACCTCGATGCCCATCTCGGCGATGGTGGCCAGGGTGCCGTCCAGCAGCAGGCGCTGGTCCAGCAGGGAGGCGGGGGCCTGCATCAGGTCGGGCTTGAAGCGGCGGGCCACGCCCACCGGATCGTCCGAGGCGTAGACCGGCACACCGATCCGCTGGCAGAGGCCCTCCTCCTTGAGCGCCTTCAAGCGCTCCCACAGCTGAGGGCCCTGGGGCGAGAACAGATCGGTGGCCGAGGACGCCACGATGGTGTCCACCCGCTCGACGCCCAGGCGCAGCATCTGCGCGCGCAGCTCGGCTTCCACCATCTCGGGCCCACGGTCGGGGCGGACAGCGGTCAGGGTGATGCGGAACGGGTTGGGCTGGGGCAGGGCGCCGCGCAGCAGCGTATCGGCCGACGCGGACCCGCGGGCGACTTCCAGGACCGACAGGCCTGAGCGGCCGGCGATCGACAGGATGTCCCGGGCCTCAGCCTCCCGCGGTTTCCCCCGCGGGCCGGGCGGCTGATCGAGACCGAACTGGCTGGTCCCGAGGCCGAGCTTGCTGAGGGATGAGGTCATGCGCCCTGAAAAGCTTGGTCTAATCCATTCGAGAGGCCATTTTGCCGCAGGAAAGGCTAAGAAGGCGTATCCCTGAGATGGTTAAGGCGTGATTGACCCTCTTCCCGATTGGCCGATGTTCGGTGTGGCCGAGGACGTGCGACCGGCCATGCGCCGCGCCGTCGACGCCTGCCAGCCGTTCGTGCTCGCGACCCTGGTCTCGGTGGAAGGCGGCGGGCCCCGTCCCGTAGGGACGCAGATGGTCTTCGCCCCGGGAATCCTGGCCGGCTACTTCTCCGGCGGCTGCGTCGAGGGCGACGTGGCGGGCCACGCCTGGGCCTGCCTGGAAGACGGAAATCCACGCTCGCTGATCTATGGCGAAGGCAGCCCCTGGCCGGACATCCGGCTGCTGTGCGGGGCGCAGATCGAGATCTTCCTGGAGCGGATCGCGCCGGGTGATTCGGCGCTGGCGGAACTGCTGGCCGCCGAGGCCGAGCGGCGTCCGGTGAGCTACGTCAGCGACGGGATCGCGCGCGCCTGCGCCGCCGAGGTCTCGCCCTGGCCGGAGGCGGCGGTGTCCAAACGCTACGATCCGACGCCGCGGCTGGTGGTGGTGGGCGGCGACCCGACGGCGCTGGCCATCGCCGAGCTGGGCGTGAAATCCGGGTTCGAGACCACCCTCGTTCGCCCGAAAGGGCCGGAGACGCCGCCGCCGATCCCGGGGGTCGCTTACCGGCGAGACGAACCCGGCGAGGCGCTGGCCGCCATCGGTCTCGACCCCTGGACGAGCGTGGCGGTGGCGACCCACGACCTGGAGACCGACCGGGCGGCGCTGAAGGCGGCGTTGCCGTCGAAGGCCGGCTACGTCGGCCTGCTGGGCGCGCGCCGCCGGCTGGCGGGCCGCCTGGCCGAACTGCAGGTCGAGGGCATGTCCGAGAGCGCATTGGCCCGCCTGCACGCCCCCATCGGCCTCGACATCGGCGGCAAGGCGCCGTTCGAGGTGGCCGTCTCGGTGATCGGCGAGATCACCGCCCTGCGCTACGCCCGCGAGAGCGGCAGCACCTCGACGACCTCGCCCGCTCCGGCGGCGGGCGCGCCGGCCGGCCGCTTCAGCAGGGCGTCGGCGAGCGAAAAGACGCTGACCAGCGAAGAGTCCTGATCGCGGAACGGCTGGGCGATCACCTCGCCGCCGTCGAAGCTGAGCCTGGCCCGCATCCAGTGCTCGCGCGGTCCGTTGGCGGGCAGCGGCTGGGCCAGCTTCGCCGCCATCATCCCCACGGAGGCGTCGGCGCCCTGGTAGGCCGCGACGATCGGCTTCAGGAACAGCTCGGCGCAGACCAGGGCCGAGGCGGGGTTGCCGGGCAGGCCCAGCAGGCGGCGGCCGTCTTCGAGCACCCCGAAGAAGGTGGGCTTGCCGGGCCGCACCGCGACGCTGGCCACCTTCATCTGCAGGCCCAGCGCCTCGGCGGCGGCGCGCACCAGGTCGTGGTCGCCCACCGAGGCGCCGCCGATGGTCACCACCAGGTCGCCGGCGGCATAGCGCAGGGCGTAGACCGTGGCCTCCAGTTCGTCCTTCACCGGCCGCGCGCGGTGGACCTCGCCGCCCCAGCCGGTGATCAGCGCCTCCAGGGCCCGTGATCCCGAGTCGTAGATCTGGAACGGCCCGGGCGTAGCGGGCGCCTCGACGATCTCCTCGCCAGTGGAGAACAGGGCCACCTTGGGCCGGCGCGCCACTGACAGCTCGGCGCGCCCGGCCGCGGCGGCCAGCGACAGCCGCCAGGGGTCGATCCGGGTCCCCCGCGCCAACAGCGGCGCGCCCGCCTTGAAGTCGCCGCCCGCCGGCCGGACGTAGTGGCGCGCCTCGACGGCCGGGACGGCCACGGTCTCGCCGTCGCGGGTGGCGTCCTCCTGGATCACCATGGCGTCGCAGCCAGCGGGCATCGCCGCGCCGGTGAAGATCCGCACCGCTTCGCCGGGGCCGACCGTTCCTTCGTAGCCGTGGCCCGCGGCGCTCTCGCCGACGATCCGCAGGGTTCCCGGCGTGTCGGCGGCCCGCACGGCCCAGCCGTCCATGGCCGAGGCGGCGAACGGCGGCTGGTCGCGGACGGCGGCGACGTCCTCCGCCAGCACCCGGCCGATGCTGGCCTCGATCGCCACGGCCTCGGCGGGCAGGGGCGCGATCTCGGCCAGCATCCGGGCGCGGGCGTCGTCGACGGGGAGCAGCTTCATCAGACCGGCTTGTCGATGGCGGGTTGCGGCGGGGTGAACCAGGCCGCGCCGGTCTCGGTGACGTGGAAGTGGTCCTCCAGCCGCACGCCGAACGCGCCGGGGATCACGATCATCGGCTCGTTGGAGAAGCACATGCCGGGCTGCAGGGGTGTCTTGTCGCCGCGCACCAGGTAGGGCGCCTCGTGGATCGACAGGCCGATGCCGTGGCCCGTCCTGTGGGGCAGGCCCGGCAGGTCATAGTCCGGGCTGAAGCCCTCCGACGCCAGCACGCCGCGCGCCACCGCGTCGATCTCCTCGCAGGGCACGCCCGGCTTCACGGCGGCGAAGGCGGCGGCCTGGGCCCTCTTCTCGACGTCCCAGACACGGATGTGCTCCTGGCTCGCCTGGCCGTAGACATAGGTGCGGGTGATGTCGGAGTTGTACCCCTGCACCCGACAGCCGGTGTCGATCAGCACCAGGTCGCCGTCCTGCAGCCGCTGTTCGCCGGGCAGGCCGTGCGGATAGGCCGAGGCCTCGCCGAACTGCACGGCGCAGAAGGAGGAACCGTCATCGGCGCCGAGCGCGCGGTGCGCCTGGTCGATGAAGCGGCGGACCTCGCCGGTGGTGATCCCGGGGCTGAGGATGCGGGCGGCGCGGCGGTGGACCTCCAGGGTCATGGCCTTGGCCTGGGACATCAGGGCCAGCTCGGCGGGCGACTTGATCATCCGGCAGCCGTCGACCACCGGCGCGGCGTTCAGCATCGCCACCTCCGGCGCGGCCAGCCGCAGGGCGTCGAACATGGCGAAGGCCAGGGCCGGGTCGATGGCGAGCGACTTCGCGCCCCACTCGGACAGGACCCAGGCGGTCAGGGCGTAGGGGCTCTCGTGCTCCTCCCAGAGGCGCAGCGGCGCTTCGATGCCCATGGAGGCCAGCAGCGAGCCTTCCTCGAACCGCGGGCAGATCATCACCGGCTGGCCGGACTTCGGCAGCACCATGGCCACCAGCCGCTCGGTGGCGTTCCAGCCGACGCCGGCGAAATAGCGCAGCGAGGCGCCGGCCCCGATGATCATGGCGTCGGCGGTCATCAGAGACTGCGCCTTGGCGAGGCGGGCCAGCCGCTCGTCGCGCGAGATGGCCGGGGCGGGGTTGGGCCAGGGCTTGAGCTCGGCCAGTTCCTGTTCCGCCGTCGATCCGCCGATGCTGCTCATGGGACGCTCCTTCACGAGCGGAGAGGTATGGCGCGATGGCGGGCGCTTCGCCACTCCCCCTTGTTCGTCACGGCCGGGGCTGACGAGTGGGGCGTGGCATGGCTAAGGTCCGCGCCATGCGCATCGTCCCGCTCCTCGCCGCCCTCCTCGCCGCCACCGCCGCCCAGGCCCAGCCATTGGGCGGGGAACAGCCGCTGCTGAAGGAGGTGGCTGGCGCGGTGTCGGCGGCGCGCCAGAAGGCCGTCATCGAGAGGCTGGTGTCGTTCGGCACCCGCCATACCGGCTCGGACACCAAGTCCGACAAGCGCGGCATCGGCGCCGCGCGCCGCTGGATCGCCTCGGAATTCCAGGCCGCGTCCAAGGACTGCGCCGGCCGTCTGACGGTGGAGACCCCCTCGCGGGTGATGACTGCCGAGCGGCTGACCGGCCCGACCGAGGTGATGAACGTGGTGGCCGTCCTGCCGGGGACCAGCGATCCCAACCGGGTGATCGTGATCTCGGGCCACTACGACAGCCGGGTCACCGACGCGAAGAACTTCACCTCCGACGCCCCCGGCGCCAACGACGACGGCTCGGGCACCGCGGCGGTGATCGAGGCGGCCCGCGTGCTGTGCAAGCATCAGTTCCCCGCCACCCTGGTCTTCGCCGCTCTGGCCGGTGAGGAGGAGGGCCTGCTGGGCGGCAAGGTGCTGGCCGATTACGCGGTGGCCAAGGGCTGGAACGTCGAGGCCAACCTCAACAACGACATCGTCGGCAACACCGAGGGCATCGGTGGCGCCCGCGACAATACCCACGTCCGCATCTTCTCGGAAGGCACCCGCACCACCGAGACGCCCGAGGAGGCCAGCCGTCGGCGCTACAACGGTGGCGAGGTCGACAGCCCCTCGCGCAACCTGGCCCGGTTCATGGACGGGATTGCGGACCGCTACCTGACCAACCTAGATGTCGTCATGGTCTACCGCACCGACCGTTTCGGCCGCGGCGGGGATCAGACCGAGATGCTGCGCGCCGGCTTCCCGGCCGTGCGCGTGACCGAGGCGGTGGAGAACTACACCCGCCAGCACCAGGACCTGCGCACTGAGAACGGGATCAAGTACGGTGACACGGTCGACGGCGTCGACTTCGCCTACCTGGCCCAGGTGACCCGGCTGAACGTGGTGACCATGGCGGCCCTGGCCTCGGCGCCGAGGCCGCCGGTGGGCGTGCAGATCGCCGGCGCGGTCAGCGCCGACACCACGGTGAAGTGGACGCCCGCGCCGGACGCCGCCGCCTACCGCGTCTGGTGGCGGTCGACGACCGAGCCGCAGTGGCGCTACTCCCGCGTCGCCGGGACCGGCGGCGAGACCAAGCTCGTGGGCGTCAACATCGACGACTGGTTCTTCGGCCTCAGCGCCATCGGCGCCGACGGCTACGAGAGCCCGGTGGTGTTCCCTGGCCCGGCCGGCACGTTCGAGCGGGGCGGAGTGGCGAAATAGCAACCGTCATCCCACGGTCAGCCGAAGGCTGATCCGGGGGACCGTGGGATGACGAGGGTTTGGCGCTACACCAGGCTCGCCTTGTACAGCTTCGTCAGCTCGGCCCAGGCCTTCTCGGCCTGAGCCTCGTCGTAGACCTGGCTGCCCTTGACGCACCAGCCGTGGGCGGCGGGATAGACCTCCACCGTCGCCGGCCGCTTGGCCTCGGCGAAGGCGGCTTTCAGGATGTCCTTGGACTCCGGCTGTTTCTCGTCGTCGTTCCTGGCGACGGCGACCAGGTAGCTGGCATGGGTCTTCGGGATCAGCAGGTGCGGGCTGTCCGGGTTCTGGGTGGTCAGGCCGCCGCCGTGGAACGAGCCCACCGCGCCGATGCGGTTCGGGACCGCCGCCGCCGTGCGGAACGAGAGCGGGCCGCCCATGCAATAGCCCTGCACCCCGGCCTTCTTCTTCCTGTTGGTCTGCGGCTGGGCGTCGAGGAAGGCGAGATAGGCGGTCGCGTCCTTGTCGACGCCCTCGTTGGTCATGGCCTGGCGGTAGCCCATCACCCGGGCCCGGTCCTCGGGCTTGGCGAAGTCGAAGCCCGGCGTCGCCACCACGCCCTTGACCGAGCGGTAGAAGGGATTGGGGACCAGCACGACATAGCCCTGGGCGGCCAGCCGGCGGCCCATATCGCGGAAGGCGGGCCGCAGCCCGGCGATATCGGTCCAGATCAGGACGGCCGGCCAGGTCCCTTTGCCGGCCGGATAGAAGAGGGCGGCGTCGGCCACGCCGTCGGCGGTCTTCACCTCCACGTCCTTCTCGGCGACGTTCGCCTGGGCCTGGGCGGCGGAGGCGCCGAGGCCGGCCGCGGCGGCGGACATCAGGCCGAAGGTCCGGCGCGACACGGTCGGGTCGTAGACGAGGCCTACGTGGATGTCGTCGTCACACATGGTGGGAGCCTCCCGCTCTTCCTGTTGCCTGGACGCGTAAGCGTCGGGCGGAATGTTGCGGGGTTATTTCCGGCTCCGCTAGGCGGTCGTCTCGACCCCGGCGGTGGCCTGGCGCTCGCCGCGCGCGCTGCGGCGGTCCGTGCGGCGCAGCTCGGCGAAGGTGACATGCGGATGGGTGCGGGCCAGTTCGCGCAGTCGCCCGAGGGCCACGGGGGCATAGGCCGCCACGACGCCGGCCGTGTCGCCGAGGACGTCGTGCAGCGACATCTCGCGGCCGACCAGCGACTGGGCGAACTCGCTGGCCGCGCCCAGGCCGACGAAGGCCAGGGCGATGTCGAACGCCCGCGAGCGGGGCAGGGCGCCGGTGGCGACCAGGGTCAGGCCGTAGAACAGCATCCCGTGCGCCACGGTGTCCGGGAACGGCAGGTTGAGGTCGCTGTACTTGAACGGGCCCGACAGCGCCGCCACGGCCGCAAGCCCCGCGATCACGGCCCCCGCGCGCAGCAGCATCATCAGCTTGTGGGGCGTGAGCCGCATGGGTGTCTGGTTCCCGGAAAGGTTTCCGGACCATCGCCCGACGCGGTGAAGGCGAGTTGAAGATCGTTGGTTAGCAGTTCCTCACCGGGCCCGGTTGCGGCGATCCGTCGCTCAACCTCCGCACGACTCCCACCGCGATCAACGCCTGGCCGCCGAAGTAGAGGCCCCAGACGGCGAGGCCCATGGGGAAGGTGTCCAGCGCCGGGCGGCCGGTGCGCAGGAAGATCAGCAGGTCGGAGACGGCGAACATGGCCGCGCCGGCGAAGACCAGGGCGCGGGGGAAGCGGCTGAGCCAGGCGGCGGCCGTCATGGCGGCGAGGCCTGACGCGTAGAGGGCGATGCCCGGCGCGCCCGCGCGGTCGGGCGGCAGGAGGTAGGCGACGCCGATGATCGCGACCAACAGGGCCGCGGCGATCGCCCAGTCGCGGCTGGCCAGGGTCGAGCGGCGGTTCTTCAGGTAGAGCCAGATGGCGGTGAGGTGGCCGGCCAGGAAGGCGAGCGCGCCGGTGACCAGGCCATGGGTCTCGAGCAGCACGTCGCCCAGGGCCCCGAAGGCCATCACCACCGCCAGCAGCCAGCCGTCCAGGCTCCTGGCGTTCAGGGCGGCGTAGACCGCCAGCAGGCCGACGCCCGCGCCCTTCCAGGTGGTGGAGAGCCCGGGCGGCAGATCCAGGAACCAGCCCGCGACATAGCTGACGCCGGCGAAGATCGCGGCGGCGAGGACGATCCGGCTCAAACCTCGAAGCCCTTCAGCTCGCACCAGACGTCCGCCGGGTCGCGGGCCGAGCGCCACGCGTTGATGGGGTGGGCGGGGTCACGGTGGCCCATCGCCATGCCGGAGAACACCATGTGGTCCTCGGGCAGGTCCACCGCCTTCGCCACGCTCTGCGGGTAGCGGGCCCAGAACTCCTGCGGGCAGGTGTCCAGGCCGGCCTCCACGGCCAGCAGCATCACGTTCTGCATGTACATGCCCAGGTCGGCCCACTGCGGCGGGCCCAGCTTGCGGTCCAGGCAGAAGAACAGGCCCACCGGCGCGCCGAAGAACTCGCCGTTGCGGGCGAACCAGCGCAGGCGCGCGGCCTTGTCCTCGCGGGGCACGCTGACGCTGGCGTAGAGCTGTTCGCCGTTCTCGAACCGCCGCGTGCGGAAGGGGTCCCAGAGGTTGGGCGGATAGACGTCGTACTCCATGGGCTCGCCCATCGGGTTCTTCGCCACCTCGGCCTTGAACTCCGCCAGCGGCTGGCCGGCTAGGGCGTAGACGCGCCAGGGCTGGAGATTGCCGCCGGAGGGGGCGCGGGCCGCCTTTTCCAGGATGCCGGCCACGACGGCGGCCGGAACCGGCTGGTCGGTGAAGGCGCGGATGGAGATGCGGTGTGCGATGGCGTCCGAAACGTTCATGGCTGTTCCATTGACCTGGGGCTCACGAATCGCGCCCAAGATCGCATCGAAGGATGCGATTTGGATGATTCGCGAGCGCCTCTTCGAATCGAAGAGACGTTTGGCATCGCGTCGTAACGTGAAGGCAAGCGTGCGTGGCGAAACGAGGCAAAAGCGGCGGGTTCTGGGGGATCGTGAAGGCGGTGATCGTCGCCGGCTTGATGGTGTTCTTCATCGGTCCGGTGATCGTGGTGGCCGTCTACCGGTTCATACCGCCGCCGGTGACCTTCCTGATGGTCCAGCGGCTGTTCGAGGGCCATGGCCTGGAGCGGAAGTGGGTGCCGATCCAGCGGATCTCGCCGGCGCTGGTCCGTGCGGTCATCGCGGCCGAGGACGCCCGCTTCTGCGAGCACCACGGCTTCGACATCGAGGCCATCGAGAAGGCCATGAAGGCCAACGCCCAGGGCAAGAAGCTGCGCGGCGGCTCCACGATCAGCCAGCAGACGGCCAAGAACGTCTTCCTGTGGCCTGGCCGCGACTGGGTGCGCAAGGGCCTGGAGGCCTGGTTCACCGTCCTGATCGAGGTGGGTTGGGGCAAGGAGCGGATCATGGAGGTCTATCTGAACTCCATCGAATGGGGCCCGGGCGTCTACGGCGCCGAGGCCGCCGCGCAGAAGAACTTCCACGTGCCGGCCGCGAAGCTGACTACGGTGCAGGCCGCGCGCCTGGCCGCCATCGTCCCCAAGCCGCTGTCGTGGAAGGCCGCGAAGCCCGGGCCCTACATGAAGCGCCGGGCGGGCAGCATCAACCGCAACGCCCGGGTGGTGCGGAACGAGGGCCTGACCGCCTGTGTTCTCTGAATAGGGCGCCGGGACTGCTGAAGCCGCCGCCGCGGGGCGCCTAGGATTCGCTCAACTTCATGGTGTAGCTGCTCGACTGTCGATTGTCGTTGCGCTGCAACATTTCATGGCTAGCCTGGGCTGTGGGGGGCGCCAACCACGGCCATACAAAGGACAGGCGCCATGAGACTAAGATCGGCTATCGCGGCGGGAGCGCTTGCGCTCTCGCTCGCAACACCTGCGTTCGCGGACATCACCGTGCTCGCCGGCCCGGCTCCCGGTGCGCTCGATCCGGTGAGCTTCAACAATGGAGACACCGGCTTCCTGATCACCGGCCTCGTCGGGCCGGGCGACGCCGAAGTGACGTTCAACGGCGCCGAGGCCCTGACCGTACAGGGCCAGAGCATCGAGGCCGTCGCCGGGACCTTCAACTTCCTGCTGTTCACCCTCGCCGACGCGGGCCTGGCGTTCACCGGCGCGCAGTTCGACCTGGGCGCCGCGGCCAGCGGCTTCACCACGATCCTGGCCTACGACCAGTTCGGCAATTCGTTCGGTGGTGACTTCTCGGTCGCCGACAACGGGTCGAATGTCTTCAACGTCGCGGCCACGGCCGGACAGACCATCCAGAGCATCGTCGTGATGTCGACCGCGGCCCTGGACGACGTCAGCCAGATCCGGCTGGGCGGCATCACCGCCATCGTGCCGGAGCCCGCGAGCTGGGCGATGATGATTCTGGGCTTCGGCGCCACGGGCGCCATGGTCCGCCTGCGCCGCAGAACCGCGGCCGTCTAACCTACCCCAGCGCCGCCGACGGGGATTTCGGCGGCGCCTCAGATCGCGGGCCGGGCTCGCGGTCTTCGCCTCGACCTCGGGCTGATGAGCGTCAACTATTTCGATATTCAATTAATTTCGAAGCATGCCGTTGCGCGCCGCGCAAGGGAACGGCCACGCCCGCACGGGGTTCTTGTCTGCCGACGAACCCCGAAGGAGCTCGCCCCATGAATGTCAGTGAAGTCATGACCGCCCAGGTGGTCACCGCCACGCCCAGGACCACCATTTCCGAGGTGGCCCGCACCATGGCCAAGATCGAGAGCGGCGCCGTCCCCGTCGTCGACGACGGCCGCGTCGTGGGCCTGGTCACCGATCGCGACATCGTCATCCGCGTGGTCGCCGAAGGGCTGGGCCTCGACACCCCCGTCGCCGACGTGATGACCGCCAACGTCGAGACCTGCCGCGAGACCGACAACGTCGCCGACGCCACGGCCAAGATGGGATCGAAACAGATCCGCCGCCTGGTGGTGATGGACGAGCAAGGCAAGCTCGCCGGCATCATTTCGCTGGGCGACATCGCCGTCGACTACGGCGCCAAGAAGGTCGGCGAGACGCTGGAAGAGATCTCGGAGAACACGCCGGCGGCGCACTAGATCTCAGACGTCGTCGCCGTCGTCCTCGTCCTCGCGCCGCACCAGCTCGGCCACCGGCGGGGGCGGCGGGACGATCTGCATGCTCATGCCGAAGATCAGCAGCAGGCCGGTGACGAGGACCGCGCTGCCGCGCTGCCGCTTGGCCAGCTGCACGGCCCAGACCGCGGGCGGGGCGAGCACCGCCACGATGATCAGGCCCAGGAGGAGCGAACGGACCTCAGCCATCGGGTGAACATGGGCCGCCGCGGCGCGCGGCACAACGCCGGACACCCGAAATCGGCCGGCGCCGTCGCGAGGCCCGCGTTCCCGCTTGACCCTGCAATGCCGCTCCCCCAAAGCCAGCTTCGAACGCAATAACCTCCCCCAAGGAGCTAGCTCATGCGCGTTGGCGTGCCCCGTGAGATCAAGCCGGACGAATATCGGGTGGGGCTGCCGCCGACGGCCGTGCGGGAGTACGTCTCCCGCGGCCACGAGGTGATCGTCGAAGCCGGGGCCGGGATCGGCGCGGGCTATGCCGACGCCGCCTATGTGAAGGCCGGCGCGAAGATCGTCCCGGACGCCGAGGCGGTGTTCGCCGGGGCCCAGATGATCGTGAAGGTCAAGGAGCCGCAGCCCGTCGAGTGGGCGCGGCTGACCAAGGACCACATCCTCTTCACCTATCTGCACCTGGCGCCCGATCCGGCCCAGACCGAGGGCCTGCTGAAGTCGGGCTGCGCGGCGATCGCCTATGAGACGGTCACCGACGGCGCCGGCGGCCTTCCGTTGCTGGCCCCAATGTCCGAGGTCGCCGGCCGCATTGCGGTCTTCTCGGCGGGCGAGACCCTGCTGAAGCACAACGGCGGCATGGGCCTGCTGATCTCAGGCGTGCCCGGCGTACCGCCGGCGCGGGTGTGCATCCTGGGCGGCGGCGTGGTCGGCGCCAACGCCGCCCAGATGGCCGCGGGTCTGGGGGCCGAGGTCGTCATCCTCGAACGCTCGATCCCGCGCATGCGCTACATCGACGACATCTTCGCCGGGCGGGTGATCACCCGCTACTCCACCTACGACGCCGTCGAGGAGGAGATCCTGAAGGCCGACGTGGTGATCGGCGCCGTGCTGACCGCCGGCGCGGCGGCGCCCAAGCTGGTCCGCAAGGAACACCTGTCGCGCATGAAGCCCGGATCGGTGCTGGTGGACGTCTCCATCGACCAGGGCGGCTGCTTCGAGACTAGCCGGCCGACCACCCACAAGGACCCGACCTATACGGTCGACGGCGTGGTCCACTACTGCGTGGCCAACATGCCGGGCGCGGCGCCGCGCACCTCTTCGGAGGCCCTCGTGCACGCCACCCTGCCGTTCGGCCTGCAGCTGGCCGACCAGGGCCTGGACGCGCTGAAGAAGAACCAGCATCTGGCCAAGGGCCTGAACATCCTGGCCGGCGACATCACCCACCCCGCCGTCGCCGAAGCCCTCGGCAAGCCCTTCAAGGACCCCTACGGGGCGTGGAAGTAACCGACGTCAGCCTTCTCCCCTTGCGGGAGAAGGTGTCAGCCGCGGGCTGACGGATGAGGGGTCGCAATCCGCTTTCCGGTTTATGGGCGCGACGCGCCCTCGCGGCTGACAGGCTGGCGCCACTCCCCATCCGACGGGCTTCGCCGGCCACCTTCTTCCGCAAGGGGAGAAGGGCGCTTCGCGCTTCACCCGATCTCCACTACGCCCGCGGCGCCGTCCTCGTCGCCCCAGGCGACGCGCTTGGCGTCGGGGCTGAGGGCGAGGGCGGAGATGGCGGCGCCTTTCTCGGACTTCAGCGGGACCAGCCGCTCGCCGGTGACGTCGGCGGCCCAGACGCGGCCGTCGTCGAGGCCGGCGGCCAGCCAGGTCTTGTCGAGCACGGTGGCCACGCGCGTCGTCAGCGCCGCCTCGTCGTAGCCGATCTCGGCCGCCTGCTTGCCCATCGGCCCGGTGGCGCCCGCGAACGGCCAGCAGACCGCGCCGTTGGCCCCGGACGTCGCCAGCAACGCGCCCTTGGACATGAAGGACAGGCTCCGCACCTTCGAGGGATAGCCGCCCATCCGCATGTTCTTCTCGTCCGCCACGCGCCAGCCGTGCAGCTGGTTCTCCTGCATGGCGCTGACCATGAACTTGCCGTCCGGGCTCCAGCAGGCGGCTACGTGGCTGCCGGCCCACTTCAGGATCACCGGCTTCTGGTCGGCGATCCGCGCGTACCAGAGCCAGACGCCGCCATAGGTGGCCACCGCCAGCCGGCGGCCCTTGGGGTCGAAGGCGATGTCGGCGGCCGACTTCTCATGAGCGAAGACGCGGGCGAAGGCCGGATCGGCCGGATCGCGGACGTGCAACTCGCGGCCCGCCGCGAAGGCGATGAGCTTCGAGTCGGGGCTGGCCGCCACCGAGTCGATCCATTTTCCGGGCAGGCTGGCGATTTCCTGGGCGCCGGCCGGCGTCGACAGCACCACTCGGCCGTCGTCGCCCCCGGTGAGCAGGCCCTCGCCCGTGGGGGGCAGGCAGGCGGACAGCGCCGCACCGTCGTGGGCCGCGACAGATTCGCCAGTCTCGAAGCGGACCGTCCCGTCGCCGAGGGCGAAGGCGGCGCGCCCCGCGCGGTCGAAGTGGGCGGTCGTCACAAAGGCGTCGAAGCTGAAGGTCATGGCGCGCTTCCTAGGCGCCGCGACCGTGGCGGGCAAGCGCCAGGCGTTTGTCACACGCGAACGTCGTTCCGGCGCTTTCGGCTTTACAAGCCCTTGGCGGCTTGCCAATGGTCCCCGCGAGAGGCCCGGTCTGCGCGGGCCCTAGGGTAAGGAACCAGGACGTATGGGCGCAAAGGTTGGCGGAGGGGGCGGATCCAAATTCGACCTCGGCCAGAACTCTGACATGAACGTGACGCCCTTCGTGGACGTCATGCTCGTGCTTCTCATCATCTTCATGGTGTCGATCCCGGCCGCGACGGTGTCGATCAAGCTCGACCTGCCGCCGGCGATCCCGCCGCCCCCGGGCACCAAGGTGAAGGAGCCCACGCTGATCAACATCCAGCGTGGCCAGCGCATCTTCATCGGCGAGACGCCCACCACCCTCGAGCGCTTGGCGGGCGACCTGTCGGCTCAGTTCCAGCGTGACGACCCGACGATCCCGCCGACCGAGCAGCGCGTGTACATCCGCGCCGACCGGGACGTGCTGTACGGCGAGTTCATGGGCGTCATGAACGACCTGCAGGGCAACGGCTTCTACCAGGTCGCCCTGATCAACGAAGAGCTCTAGCCTCTTCGGACCAGCTTCAAGGAAGGCCCGCCGGGGGAGACTCCGGCGGGCTTTTTCTTTGCCGCGCGTCCGCCCTTGTGTAAATTGACAATCGTAATATCTTACGTGTGTCAATCACCGCAGGAGGTACATGTGGCCGCTTCGATCTCCAGCCAGTCCAGCGCCTGGACCATCCGCCAGAACGCCGAGATCAACGTCACCCCGTTCGTCGACGTCATGCTGGTGCTGCTGATCATCTTCATGGTCGCCCTGCCGGTCTCGACCGTGTCGGTGAAGGTCGACCTGCCGCAGGCCCAGGCCTCGCCCACTCCGCCCCAGACGCCGGTGATCGTGACCTTGACCCTCGCCGGGCAGGTCTATGTCGGCGAGCGCGCCACGACGCTCGAAGAACTGCCCGCCGTGGTCGCCGCCGGCGCCGGGGCGCGGCCGACCGAGCAGCGCATCTACCTGCGCGCCGACGAGGACGTCAGCTACGGCGCCCTGATGGGGGTGATGAACCGCCTCCGCGCGCACGGCTTCGACAAGGTCGGCCTGGTGGGCGAGGAGTTCTAACCGGCCCGTTCATCCTTAATCGCCGGGCAACCTCCACGGCTTAACCATGGCGTCGGCGGGTCAGAACGACCCTTGGACAGCGCAAAGGCGCGAACGACGATGTGGCAGTCTCTCGAAGTTTCCGTGGGCCCGGCGGTCCACCGCGGTCGCTACCGGATGGAAGGCCGCCGGCTGGTCCTCGAATGGCGCGGCGGGCGCACCTTCGCCTGGTGCGGCCTGCTCCGCCCTGAGGTAGTCGCCGCCCAACGCCTCCGCCAACTGGTCACCCAGCCGATCGCGGCCTAGGCCGCGATACAACTCTCGAAGCCGGCGCGCAGCGCGTCCTCGTTGAGGTTGCGGCCGATGAAGACCAGGCGCGAATAGCGGTTGTCGCTGGACTTCCACGGCCCCTGGAAGTCGCCCTCCAGGATCATGTGCACGGCCTGGAACACCAGGCGGCGATCGTCGCCCTTCACGTCCAGGATGCCCTTGGCGCGCAGGATGTCGACGCCCTGGGTCTGCAGCACATTGTTGAGCCAAGCGGTGACCCGGGCGCCGTCGATCGGCTTGTCGGCGGTCAGCGAGATCGAGCCGATGCCGCTCTGGGCCACGTGGTCGTGGATGTGGTCGTGCCCATGGTCGTGATGGTCGTGGCCGCAATGCTCGTCGTGCACGTGGCCATGATCGTGGTCGTGATCGCAGTGCTCGTCGTGCACATGGCCCGCCTCGCCGTGGGCGGGGTTCAGGAAGTCGGGCTGCAGCTCGGTCACCCGGGTCAGGTCGAAGGCGTGGCGGCCCAGGATCTGGTCCAGCGGCACGTTCGAGCGCTGGGCGCGCCGGATCGGCGCCATGGGGTTGAGCGTGCGGATCGCGCGCTCCACCTCGGCCAGCTCGGTCTCGGAGACCAGGTCGGTCTTGTTCAGGATGATCTGGTCGGCGAAGGCGATCTGCTCGGCCGCCTCCTTCGAGTCCTTCAGCCGCAGCGGCAGGTGCTTGGCGTCGACCACCGTGGTGACGCTGTCCAGCTCGGTGCGGGCGCGCACGTCGTCATCCACGAAGAAGGTCTGGGCCACGGGGGCGGGATCGGCCAGGCCCGTGGTCTCCACGATGATCCCGTCGAACTTGCCCTTGCGCTTCATCAGGCCGGAGAGCACCCGGATCAGGTCGCCCCGCACCGTGCAGCAGACGCAGCCGTTGTTCATCTCGAAGACCTCTTCGTCGGCCCCGACGATCAGGTCGTTGTCGATCCCCACCTCGCCGAACTCGTTGACGATGACGGCGTACTTCTTCCCGTGGTCCTCCGAGAGGATGCGGTTCAGCAGCGTGGTCTTGCCGGCTCCGAGATAGCCGGTGAGGACGGTCACGGGGGTCTTGGTGATCAGGGTCTCGCTCATGGCTCGTCATGTAGTCGGCTGAGCGGGACTTATGAAGTGGCGTTCTCTGGGCTAGTGTTATCCCAACGAGATGTTATAAAGTAACACATGACCACCGCCGACCGGCCCGACACGCCCAGCATCACGCCCCTGGACGCCTTTCGCGACGACCGCACCTACCTGGGCGCGGACCATCGGCGGAACGAGCGGCGCACCTGGATCGTGACGGCCATCTGCGTGGCGACGCTGGTGGGTCTGGTCGTGGGCGGGGCGACGACGCGGTCGATGGCCCTGGTGGCCAGCGGCCTGCACATGGGCGCCCATGTGGTGGCGCTGGTGGTCGCGGCCGCCGCCTACGCCCTGGCGCGGCGGCATGCGGACAACCCGGCCTTCAGCTTCGGCACCGGCAAGATCGGCTACCTCGCCGGCTTCGCCAACGCGGTCGTCCTGGCCGTCACCGCGGCCCTGATCGGCGTGGAGAGCGTGGCGCGCCTGCTGAACCCGGAGGCCGTGGACTACCAGGACGCCCTGCCCATCGCCGCCGGCGGCCTGCTGGTGAATCTGGTCTGCATCTGGCTGCTCAAGCCCACGGGCGTGACCGCGTCGCGCAACGATCCGCAGGGCGATCTCAACCTGTCGGCCGCCCACCTGCACCTGACCGCCGACGCCGCGGTCTCGGTCCTGGCGCTGCTGGCGATCGGGGCCGGGGAGTGGTGGGGCCTGGGCTTCGCCGATCCCCTGGCCGGCCTGCTCGCCGCCGCCCTGGTCGGCCAGTTCGCCTGGAGCCTGATGCGCAAGGCGGGCGCGGCCCTGGTGGACATCAATCCCTCGCCCGAGCTGACCGCCGAGGTGCGCCGCCGGCTCTCGGACGAGGGCGAGCGGGTGATCGACCTGCACCTGTGGCGCCTCGGCCCCGGGCACCATGCCGTGATCGCGGTCATTGCGGCGGCCAATCCCCGCCCCGTGGCGACGTACCGCGCCCGTCTGGCTGGACTGGCGGGCCTGTCACATGTGACAGTCGAAGTTCGCGGGGGCGGCGAAACGCACGACCATCACCACGGTCATGCACACGATTGAGTAGCTGGAGCGTTCCGCCCGTATGGCGCAGTTGTTCCGATATTTCCAAGGCCGCCGGGGCGTCGCCCTGGGCGCCCTCGTGCTGGCCGCGTCCCTGGGCGGGGGCCTCGTTTCGGCCGACCGCGCCGCGAAGCTGGCCTCGGGACCGCTGACCGCCGCGCGCCTCGAGATCCAGCGCAAGCAGGCGCCGCCCGCGCCGGCCGCCCTGCAGGCCCGCCTGAACGAACTCGTGGCCGCCTACGGTGAAGAGGTGGGCGTCGCGGTCACCGACGTCTCGGCCGGCTGGACCGCCGGCGTCGACCAGGACCGCCCCTATCCGCAGCAGAGCGTCTCCAAGCTGTGGGTCGCGATCGCGGTGATGAAGGCCGCCGACGAGGGCCGGGTCGACCCCTATGGCTGGGTGACGCTCACCGACGCCGACCGCTCGGTCTTCTTCCAACCGGTGGCCTACAAGATCCGCGACGGCGGCTACGCCACCCCGATCTCCGACCTGCTGCGCCGCGCGTTGGTGGAGAGCGACAACGCCGCCAACGACCGGCTGATGCGCGAGCTGGGCGGCCCCGACGGCGTCGCCGCGACGCTGCGGGACATGGGCCTGACCGGCGTGAAGGTCGGCGCCTACGAACGCGACCTGCAGGCCCGCACGGCGGGCCTGGTCTGGCAGGCCGACTACGGGATCGGCTGGAACTTCCAGGCCGCCCGCGAGGCGCTGCCGATGGCCGCGCGCCAGGCCGCCATGGACGCCTATCTCGCCGAGCCGCTGGACGGCGCGGCGCCCGCCGCGATCACCGCGGCCCTGGCGGCCCTGTCGCGCGGCGAACTCCTGTCGCAGGCCTCCACCAGCCAGCTGCTCGGCCTGATGGGGCAGGCGCGCACCGGGCCACGGCGCCTCAAGGGCGGCCTGCCCGCCGGCTGGTCGATTGCGCACAAGACGGGGACGGGCCAGGACTTCCGCGGGGCTTCCGTGGGCATCAACGACGTCGGCCTGATCACCGCGCCCGACGGCCACGTCTATGCGGTCGCCGTCATGATGCGCCACACCCGCCAGTCGGTGCCCGCTCGCCTAGCCTTCATGCAGTCGGTCACGCGCGCCGTAGCCGAGCAATGGGTCCGCGACGACGCCTTCCAGGTCGCCGACTAGGGCGCCGGCCGCTGGATGCCGCGGACCACGGTGACCTTGATCGGGTCGCCTTCCATGCTCTTGGAGGTCCAGACCGCGCCGACGCCGCCGTTAGTGGGGAAGTCGGTGCAGTATTTGAACGGGATCGAGATGGGCTTCTGCTGCTTCAGGCAGACCTTGTCGGCATCCTTCTGGGACCACTTGCCTGACGACCACTTCCCGCGGCGGCCGAAGGCCTCCCAGGTGCCGTCGGCCTTGAACCACAGCCACTGGTATTTGCCGTCCGGGTAGAGCGCCTTGACCGTGTTGCCGAACGCGGCCGCGAAGCCCTGGGATGTGGAGGCCGCCGCCTGGGCGGAGCCGGCGATCAAGGTCAGGGCGGCGATGGAGGACAGCAGCAGGCGCATCGTCTCGTTGTACGCTCGACAGGGGCGGAGGGATGAGGAACGTCCAACGTATGGCTGGGCTCACCTGAACCCAGCCTGACAGGAACCGCGGCGCGCGTCAGCCCCAGTAGGGCCCGACGCCATAGCTGGAATAGTAGCGGTAGATGGCGTCGCGGCTCAGGCTGTCGTTCCAGCCCGACAATTCCTTCTCGTCGATCATCGGGGCCTTCTGGAGGTCGCCCTTGTTCATCGGGATCACGTACGCGCCCCTCTTGGGGTCGTACTTCAGCAGCCGCCAAGGCACCGGGTGGTACTTGGCGCCGATGCCCAGCACGCCCCCGAAGGAGAGGATGGCGTAGGCGACTTCGCCCGAGACCTTCTCGATGGCGACGTCCTCGATCTTGCCCAGCTTTTCGCCGGCCTTGTTCACCACGTCGGTCCCGTTCACCCGGTCGGCGGGGATGAGGGGGTGGGTCGGTTTCCTGGCGGTCATGGCGGCCTCCTTGGTCGGTCGCCATTTAAACGGTCAAGCCGCAGCCGGGTTCAGCGAGAGGCGACCACCGGGCGGGCGCCGATGGCCGTCCGGCCGACCCCGTCCACCTCGTAGAGCGCCTCCACCGGCGCGTCTTCCCGCACCTTCAGGGCGCCGAGCGCCTTCGGGTCGCTGGCCACCTCGGCCATCTGCATGACACCGATGTCGCGGTTCCCGGCGACGATGACGAAGTGGTTGCCTGCCGGCCCCCGGAACGCGGCCAGGTAGCCGTAGTCGCGGTTGGGCCGGTCGCCCGAGGCCGCCCCGGCGCCGGAGACGAAGGTCTGGCCGGTCTTGCGGTCGACGAGTTCGTCATAGGTGGAGCCGATGGTGAAGCGCGAGCGCTCGAACACTGGCCCCTGCAGCACCCTGAGCGCCGAGAGGTAGCCCACGTAGACGATGTCGGCGCTCTTCATCAGGTCGGGGGTCAGGTGTGAGGCGGTGATCACCCGCACCCGGTCGATGCCGCCGGCCGCCTGGCGGACCAGCGGCATGATCTCGCGCAGGGCCAGGGTGGCGCCTACGGGCGTGTAGTAGGTGTCGAGGTCGACGTAGCGGCCCTGGAGCTGGGGGTTGTCCATCAGCCAGGCGTCGAGGTCGGCCGGCGAATTGATCTCGAAGGCGCGGATCATCCGCTTCGGCCCCTCGCCGTAGTCCGTGTCGCCGAAGATGTAGTAGTCGCCCACGACCACCAGCACCGGCCGCTCGCGGCCGATGTCGGCCCACAGTGGCGAGGCGGCGGCGCGCGCCAGCTCGCGCGACGGGCCGGTCTCGTGCGCCACATAGGCCCAGGCGCCGACGTTGGCGGCCACCAGCGCCAGGCCTGCGGCGAGGGCGGGGACCAGCCATCGGGCGCGGGGCCGGGCTGCGGGGGGCGCCGGCGAGGCCGTGTCCACAGCGATCACGTCCAGCCGGTACTCGCCCACCGGGATCACAAGCCGATGCGGTTCGACTGCGCCGGCGCCGGCGTAGAAGTCTTCGAGCTTCTTGCGCAGGCGATGGACGTAGACGCGCACGGAGGCGTCGCCCGACAGGTCCAGCCCGCGGCCGAAGACGTCCTGCGCCACGTCGGCCTCTCGCAGGGTGCGGCCGTCGCGCGCCGGATCGGCCAGGTAGGCGAAGAGCCGCGCCAGGCCATGGCTGCGGCCCAGGATCCCGCTCTCGCGGACCCGCGCGACCTGCGCTGCCAAAGCCTCGGAACGCCGCCCGTTCATACCCGACCTTCGATCGCCCGACAGTCCTGTAACCCTCTGTAACAGCCGTGGAAACCGTAAAGTACGGGCGTGCCCCGCCCGCGCGCCCTAAAGCCGCGGCCATCGGATGACGCGGCGGCAGACCGCGCGGGGACACGAGGGAATCGTCGAATGGGTATGCGGGACGTGTTGCTGCTGGGTGCGGCGCTGGGCGTCATGGCCGGTGCGGCGCAGGCGGCCGAGGCGAGCGCCGAAGTCGCCGAGGTCACGGTGACGGGTCGGCTGGAGGAGAGCCTGGCGCAGACCCTGTCGCAGTATGGGAACCGTCTCGAGGTCGTCTCGGGCGACGAGGTCCGCAAGGGCCTGTTCGCCGACGTGGGCAGCGTGCTCGCCACCTCCCTGCCGGGCCTCAGCCTGATCCCGCAAGCCGGTCCGTTCTCGTACAACAACGCTTCTCTGCAGGGCTCGCGCTCCAGCGAAATCCTCTACCTCGTGGACGGGGTGCGGATCTCGAACCGGCTCTACAACTCCACCCCACCGCTCGACACGATCCCGGCCCACATGGTCGAGCGCGTCGAGCAGCTCGAGGGCGGCCAGGGCCTGTTCTTCGGCAGCCAGGGCGTGGCCGGGGTGATCAACGTCGTCACCCGCGACTTCACCGACGACCTGTCCGGCCGCCTCTCGATCGCCGGCGACACCAACGAGGCGGTCAGCGCCAGCGGCTACGTCACCGGCTCGGCCGGCCCGCATCACGTCATGGCCTTCGCCAGCCATGACGAGGCCAGGGGCTATCAAGTGTTCTCCGACGCCGAGTACGAGCCCAGCGGGACCGACCGCCACCGCGGCTACCGGATGACCAGCGTCGGCGGGAAGTACGCCTTCGACGTCTCGGACGCGGTCCGCTTCACGGCCAGCTACGCCCACAACGAGGGCTATGCGGAGCTGCCACGGCCGAACCTGGTCTCCGAGGCGCTGAACAACCGCAACGAAGAGATCGCCTACGCCAAGCTGCACATCGATTTCAGCGAGCGCCTGAGCCTCTACGTGAAGGGCTACTGGCACGACTGGGACAGCTCCTACAGCGAGACCGACACCACCCCGGCGGGGGGCCGCGTGGTCGTCTCGGACAAGGAGATCTGGCGGTTCAGCGACAAGGGGATCAACGCGCTCGGCCGCTATGTCGTGCAGCCGGGCCTGGAGCTGTGGGGCGGCTACGATCTGCAGCGCTACGGCGGCCGCGACGACGTGCTGATCATCGCCCCGCGCAAGGAGACCGCCCAGGCGGTGTTCGGCCAGGTGCGGCTGGCGCCCGAGCTGCTGCCCAACACCCACCTGGCCGCCGGCTTCCGCACCAACTTCACCAGGAACAGCGAGGACGCCACGGTCTGGACGGTCTCGGGCCAGTACGATCTCGGCCCCGACCTCTTCGTGCGCGGGTCGGTGGGGACGGCGTTCCGCCTGCCCGACGCCGAGAGCCTGTTCGCCCAGGATCCGCTCAACAACGGCGAGATCGGCAATCCGGACCTGAAGCCCGAGCGCAGCCAGAACCTGAACCTCTCGATCGGCGGCCGGACCGGCGCCTTCCAGGCCGAGCTCATCGGCTTCTGGCGCGACACCAAGGACCTGATCAGCCTCGCCGGCGAGACGCCCGACCCGGACGTGCTGCAATTCATCAACCTGTCCGGCATGGTGAAGGCGCGCGGTTTCGAGGCGGTGGTTTCGGGGCGCGCGACGGACTGGGTCTCGTGGAAGGCGTCCTACACCCACGCCCGCACGCGGCAGACCGGCAGCTCGCTGCAACTCGTGGGCGTTCCCAAGGACCACGCCATGGCCAGCATCGAGGTGCAGCCGCCGGGCAAGCCCTATGGCGCCGGGGCGCGCGTGAACTGGGTGGGCGACGTGTTCGACAACCTGCCGTCGGGCATCGGCCGGGTGAACCGCGGCGACGGCGCAGTGGTCGACGTCACGACCTTCGTGGACCTCGGGCCGGGCCGGCTCTCCGCCAGGCTGGAGAATGCGCTGGGCGAAGACTATTCCGTCCTGACCCGGCGGTTCTTCCGCGACAGCGGCCCCGCCTACATCGGCCATTTCCGCGGCGTGCCCCGGACCCTGCATGTGAGCTACGCCTATTCCTTCTGAGCCCGTGCCCAAGCCCGCGCGCAGGCCCTGGGCGCCCCGGTGGCTGGTGGTGACCCACCGCTACGTCGGCGTCGTCATAGGCCTCATGATGCTGCTGTGGTTCGCGAGCGGCGTCGTGATGCTCTTCGTCCACTGGCCGGAGGTCACGGACAAGGAACGCGCCGTCGGGCTGCCGCCGATCGCCTGGAGCCGGTGCTGCGCGTTCGGCGACACCCAGGACGCGATCCAGGTCCAGGGCGCCAGCGTCGAGGACCTGTCCGGCCGCCCGGTGCTCCGTTTCGACGGCCAGGTGCTGGACCTGGCTACGGGCCGGATGGTCCACGACGTCACCGCGGCCGAGGCGGGGCGGGTGGCGACGGCCCATGCGGCCGCGCACGGGATCGCGGGCCGGCCCGGCGCGCCGGAGACGGTCCAGCGCGATCAGTGGACGGTCACCGGCGACTTCGACAAGCGCCGGCCCTTCCACCTCTTCCACTTCGACGACCCGGCGCGCACCGACCTCTACGTCTCGGCCCATACCGGCGCGGTCTCCCAGGTGGTGAACGCCCGCGAGAAGGTGCTGAACTGGCTGGGGCCGATCCCCCACTGGCTCTATCCGCAGGTGTTGCGCGCCGACACCAGGCTGTGGGCCCAGGTGGTGATCTGGACCTCCCTCGTCGGGGTCTTCCTGACCGTCACTGGCCTGTATCTGGGGATCGTGGCGTGGCGGCCCTGGCGCGACCAGCGGTTCACGCCCTATCGCGGCCTGACGGCCTGGCACCACTTGACCGGGCTGGCCGCGGGCCTGCTCACCCTGACCTGGGTCGCGAGCGGCCTGATCTCCATGAACCCCTGGGGCTTCCTCGAGAGCGCCCCGGACGAGCGGGCGGAGCGGATTTCCGGGGCGTTCTCGTTCGGCGACCTGAAGCTGGCGGTCGCGGCGGCTCGGGACCAGGGCGTCACGGCACACCGGCTCACCGCCGCGCCGTTGGCGGGCCGGCTCTACATGATAGCGGACGGTGTGCGCCTGGATGCGTCGGGGCGCCCTGCGTCGCTGACGCCCGCCGACCTCGCCGGGGCCGCCTCACGCCTGGGGCCGGCCCGGCGGGCGGAGCTGATCCGGGCAGAGGACGCCTACTACTATGGCCACCACGAGCCGGTGATCCTGCCCGCCTACCGTGTCGAGCTGACGGATGGCGTGCGGTTCTATCTGGATCGCGCGTCGGGCCAGGTGCTGTCGCAGGTGGACGGCGCCGGCAAGGCCTACCGCTGGCTGTTCGAGGGCCTGCACCGGCTGGATTTCGTGAAGGGCCTCGACCGCGGCGCAGGCTGGGCGGCGGCGATGGTGTTGCTGCTGGCGTTCGCGGGGGTCGGC
>Ga0209257_1000508_pt1 | contig 68156 bp, 56 predicted proteins | sample AraplaCvi_mCL_r2_FD_184277 | JGI IMG/M metagenome (GOLD analysis project Ga0209257, IMG submission 184277) | Arabidopsis root microbial communities from North Carolina, USA - plate scrape MF_Cvi_mCL_r2 (SPAdes) (version 2) | ecosystem: Host-associated > Plants > Roots > Endosphere | place: USA...
CCCGGGGCCGCGGCCGCCGGACGATCAACGAGATCAACATGGTCCCGTTCATCGACGTGATGCTGGTGCTGCTGATCATCTTCATGGTCACCGCGCCGCTCATCACGCCGAGCGTGATCAACCTGCCTTCGGTCGACCGCGCCAACAAGCAGCCCGACAAGCCCATCGAGATCGTCATCAAGAGCGATGACGAGGTACAGATCAAGAAGGACCCGTCCACCGGCACGGGTGGTACGTCCATTCCCATGACGCAGATTGGCTCCGCGGCCAAGACCGCCCAGGGCGGCGACGACCAGCGCCCGGTGGTCATCAGCGCCGACAAGTCGGTGAAGTACGAAACCGTCGTGAAAGCAATGAACCAGCTCAAGAAGAGCGGCGTCGAGCGCGTAGGCCTGTCGGTCACGACCACGGGCGGCAAATAAGGCATGTCGCTCGCACTGGATCGCCCCGAGTTCGCGCCGCCGCCGCAACGCGGCACGCCGCGCGCCGTCGTGCTGGCCCTCATTGCGCATGCGCTGCTGATCGCCGCACTCACCTGGGGCGTGCGCTGGCGCAGCGATGTCGACGAAGGCGCGGTCGATGCAGAGCTGTGGTCGTCCACGGTTCAGCAGGCAGCGCCCCGCCTGCAGGCACCGCCGGCGCCCGCACCGGTTCCCGCGCCGCCGCCGCCCGCCCCCGCACCGCCGCCCCCGCCTGTTGCCAAGGCCCCTGAGCCCGCGCCCGCACCCAAGGCCCCCGACATTGCCCTGGAGCGCGAGAAGAAGCTCAAGGAGCAGAAGGAACAGAAAGAGCGCGAGCTGGAGCAACAGCAGAAGAAAAAAGAGCTCGAAGCCAAGCAACGCGCCGAGGACGAAGCCGAGCGCAAGAAGGAACAGCAGAAGAAGCTGGCCGAGCAGAAGAAGCAGCAGGAAGCCGAGGCCAAGCAGGCCGAAGCCAAGAAGGCCGAGGCCGCCACGAAGCAGGCCGCCGCCGACCGTGCCGCAGCGCTCAAGCGCATGCAGGGCCTGGCCGGTGCGAGCGGCAGCGACGATTCGAAGGGCACGGCCCAGCGCTCTTCGGGGCCTTCGAGTGGCTACGCCGGCCGCATCGCCGCTGCCGTGCGCCCGAACATCACCTTCCCCGATGCCGAAACCGTGAACGGCAACCCGGCGGCCGAGTTCGAGGTGAGCCTCGCGCCCGACGGCACCATCGTCGGCGTCAAGCTGAGCAAATCGAGCGGCCTGCCTGGCTGGGACGACGCGGCCGAGCGCGGCCTGCGCAAGACCGACAAGCTGCCGCGCGACACCGACGGGCGCATCTTCCCGTCGCTGATCGTGTCACTGCGGCCCAAGCGCTGATTCCTGCCGGTTCCGGGCGATCTTCTCCAAGGCCGCCCGGAACTCCTCGGTTGCCGCACTGTCTACCCGCGCACAACAACAGCCGGGTCCACGCCCGCACAAGATGAACCCCAACGGCCGCATCCGCTACGGCAGCAGTCCACTGCTCGCCAGCCCCACACCCGTGTGGCGCAGCAAGTTCATCGTGGCCAGCATCGCCTTCGGCTTCGTGCTGCTGGCAAGCCGGGCCGCCTACGTCCAGATCTTCAACAACGATTTCTTCCAGCACCAAGGCGAGGTGCGCTACCAGCGCACGCTGGAGCTGCCGGCCAACCGCGGCCGCATCCTCGACCGCAACGGGCTGATTCTGGCCTCCGACATTCCGGCGCCCAGCATCTGGGCCATTCCCGAGGACATCGAGCGCGACGACCCTACGGTGCAGGCCAAGCTCAGGCAGGCCGCCAAGCTGCTCGGCATGCCGCAGAAGGATTTCGACAAGAAGCTCGAGGACGAGGACAAGACCTTCGTCTGGATCAAGCGCCAGGTCGATCAGCCGGTCGCCAAGGCGGTCGCCGCGCTCGACATCAAGGGCATCTACCTGCGCCGCGACTATCGCCGCCAGTACCCCGAAGGCGAGGCGGCGGCGCACGTGGCCGGCTTCACCAATGTGGAAGACATCGGGCAGGAAGGCGTGGAACTCGCGTTCAACCAGGAGCTGGCGGGCAAGTCGGGCTCGCGCCACGTCCTCAAGGACCGGCTGGGCCACATCGTCGAGGACACGGAGGACCAGGTGCCGCCGACCGACGGCCATGACATCCAGTTGAGCATCGACGACCGCGTGCAATTTGTGGCCTACGAGAAGCTGCGCGACGCCGTGGTCGCCAACAAGGCGCGCGCGGGCAGCGTGGTGGTGGTCGATGCGCGCACGGGCGAGCTGCTGGCCATGGCCAACTACCCGAGCTACGACCCCAACGACCGCCGCAACCTCACCGGCGAGCAGCTGCGCAACCGCGCCATGACCGACGTGTTCGAGCCCGGCTCGACGATGAAGCCGATCACCGTCGCCACCGCGCTGCAGCTGGGCCGCGTGACGCCCAAAACCATCATCGACACCAACCCGGGGCGCATCACCGTATCGGGCGCGACCATCCACGACGACGAGAACTTCGGCGTGCTGACGGTCGAGGGCGTGATCCAGAAATCGAGCAACGTCGGTGCCACCAAGATCTCGCAACGCATGACGGCGCAGGAGATGTGGAACTCGTTCACCGCCGTGGGCCTGGGCCAGAAGCCGCAGACGCCCTTCCCCGGCGCGGTCAGCGGGCGCCTGCGGCCCTGGAAGTCGTGGCGCCCGATCGAGCAGGCCACCATGTCGTATGGCTACGGCCTTTCGGCGTCGCTCTTCCAGATCGCGCATGCGTACACCGCGTTCGCGCACGGCGGCGAGGTCATTCCTGTGAGCCTCCTGAAAAGCACCGGCACCGAGCCGCCCGGCGTGCAGGTGTTCTCGCCGCAGGTGGCGAGCGAGGTGCGCCAGATGATGCACTTGGCGGCCGCGCCCGGCGGCACCGCGCCGCTCGCGCAGACCGAGGGCTACTCGGTCGGCGGCAAGACCGGCACCGCGCACAAGCAGGTCGGCAAGGGCTACGCGAGCAACAAGTACCGCGCCTGGTACACCGGCATGTCGCCCATCGACAAGCCACGCATCATCGTCGCGGTGATGATCGACGAACCCGGCGCGGGCAAATATTTCGGCGGGTTGGTTGCGGCACCGGTGTTCAGCCAGATCGTGCAGCAGACGCTGCGCGTCATGAACGTGGTGCCGGACCTCGCGGTGGCGTCGATGGCGCATTGATTCGCCACCCTCGTTTAGGATCGCCGGCAACTCATTGCCTGACGCTCCCGACATGGTCGACACCTCTCCTGCCGTTCGCCTCGAAGACCTGCTCCCGCTCCCCTACCAGCAAGCCCTCGCCGCCCATCTGCAGGCGAACGAACCCGAGTTGTGGCGCTGGGCGGCCTCAGCCGAAGCGCGCGAGGAGCACGCCGCGGCCGTCCGCGCCGACCTGCTGCGCAACTCGTACCGGCTCGATGCCGATGCCCACCCCGAGCTGCACGCGCATTGCAATGCGGCGGCGCACCGCATGGGCATCGCGGCGCGCGTCACGCTCTACCAGGCGGGCGACGGCACGATGAACGCCACGCTCTACTTCCTGCCCGGCGAGGCGCACATCGTGCTCTCAGGCCCTCTGATGGAGCGGCTGCAAGGCCCCGAGTTGGAGGCCGTGCTCGGCCACGAACTCGCGCACTACCTGCTGTGGGAGCGCGACGGCGGCAGGTACCACGTGGTCGACCGCATCCTGCAGGCCGCGGCGGCCGATGTCCGCGCCGATGCGAGCCACCTGCATGCGGCACGCCGCTACGGGCTCTACACCGAGGCCTTTGCCGACCGCGGCGCCTGCATCGCCTGCGAGGCGCTCGAACCGGCGGTCACCGCGCTGGTCAAGGTGCAGACGGGCCTGGCGCAGGTCAATGCGGCAAGCTACCTGAGGCAGGCCGACGAAATCTGCGCTGCGCCCGAACTGCAGACGCGCGGCACCAGCCATCCCGAAATCTTCGTGCGGGCGCGGGCTCTGCGCCTGTGGACCGAGCGCCAGCCCGAGGCCGACGATTGGCTGGCCGGCGCGCTCGAAGGCCCGCTGGACATCGCCACGCTCGATTTGCTCGGGCAGCAGCGCGCCGATGCGCTGACGCGCGAAACCATCGCGCAGCTCTTGCAACGCCCGTTCCTCCAGTCCGAATCGCTGCTGGCCCATGCGCGCCGTTTCTTTCCGAACTTCGCGCCACCCGCCGGGCCGATGCCGCCGCCTGCTCCGGTGCCGGCCGGCGTGCGCGATTACCTGGCCAGCGTGCTGGTCGACTTTGTCGCGGCCGATCCCGATCTTGACGACATCACGCTCGCCGCCGCGATCGGCCTGGCCGAAGCCATGGGCTGCGCCGCGCAACTCGAAGAACGCGTCGTCAAGGACATGCGCCTTCCCAAGCGCAGCCTCACGCGTGTGAAGCGCGACGCCGCCACGCTGCTCGAAAAGGCAGCGGCCCAACATCTGCAGGGCGCATCCGCATGACCACACCCGCCATCGCTCCCCTGCTGCAACTGCTGGACACCGCGGACGCCCACGGCGGCCTGCAGACCGACGACGTGCTGAGCCTCGTGCTGCCGCTGCTGCGCGAAGTGTCCGCACTCCACGAGCAAGGCAAGGTCGCCGCGCTCGGCAGCGCGTTCGCCTACCGCGTCGACGACACGCCCGCCCTCATGCTTATGCAGCCCGAAGGCACCGAGCCGCACCAGAACCGCGAAGCCATTGCGCCGCTCGAACAGCCCGCCGCCTCCGTGCTGCGCGTGGTCGGCGAGCACCGCGTGACGCTCGATGCCGACGAGGGCGTCTCCGTCGAGAACCTTGCGCTCATGGCCGATGCCTCGCCCGATGCCCTGCCGACCCGCCCCGTGTACCTGCCCGGCTACACCGCCTGGGAATTGCGCTTTGCGCACCACGACGCACTGAGCGACATCTTCTGCCTCGGCCAGGTGCTCGCCAGCCTTTCGTGCGGGCTCGATCTCACCGACAGCGAGGAACTGGCCCGCTTCGCCGCGAGCCGCGGCAACCTGTTCGCGCTCAACCGCCGCCTGCACCCGGTGGTGGCCGCGGTGATCGGGGAGATGACCGCGCTGGACCGCCACGAGCGCGCACGCGACCTGCCCTCGGTGATCCGCCGGCTCAAAACCTACCGCGACCAGCCGCTGGACCTGGGCCTGGACCGCATCGCACCCGCGAAGGACGGCGCGGGCCAGCGCCGGCAGGCGATCCGCCTGCACCTGCGCGATCGCCTCTTCGACCTCTCGCGCCGCAACCGCCTGCTGCACTTCAAGCCCAGCCAGACGCATGTGAACCTCACGGTGGCGAGCGTGCCCCTGGTGGTGGACATCAAGAACATCCGCATCGACCAGCTCTGCGTGTGGGACGGCCGCTTCGCGAGCGACATCGCCACCTGCGACCCGGTGCCGCTCGCGCGCTGGCTGCGCTTCGAAGACCAGCCCTACCTGCCGGGCGCGCTCGACCGCATCCTGCAGGAGGCGCGGCGAGATCGCTCCGAGTACGGCTTCTCGCAGCTTTCGCTGGTGATGGCCTTCCTGCGCTGGCACAACCTGAAGGAAGGAGAGAGCGAGCGAGCCGAGCGCATTGCCTCGCCGCTGCTGATGCTGTCGGTCGAGCTCACGCGCAAGAAGGGCGTGAAGGACCAGTACCTGCTCGAAGCCGCTTCGAGCGAAGCGCAGGTCAACCCGACGCTGCGCCACCACCTGCGCCAGCTCTACGGCATCGTGCTGCCCGAGACGGTGGACCTGCACGAAACCACCATCGAGCAGTTCCACGCCCAGTTGGCCGCGCAGATCGCGGCGACCGAGCCCGGCGTGCAGCTGCGGCTGGTGAAGCAGCCCGAGATCGAGCTGATCCATCAGCGCGCGCGCCAGCGGCTCGAACAGTTCAAGCGCCGCACCCGTGTGCGCAATCCCGGCGCGCAACCCGTCGCAGCACAGGACTTCAGCTATGCGAAGGACGACTTCCGCCCGCTCGGCCTGCAGCTCTATCACGCCAAGGTGCGGCCGGTTCCGCTGCCGCTGCGCAGCGCGGTGGGCGCACCTCCCATGCCACGCGCGCCGCAGATGGCCGCCACCGCCGCGCAGACCGAACAGCAGACGTACTCGCTGCACGAAAGCACCGGCAACCCCTACCAGTGGGACGTCGACCTCACCTCGGTGACGCTCGGCAACTTCAATCACCGCAAGATGTCTCTTGTGCGCGACTACTCGGCACTGAGCGAATCGGAAATCGCGAGCGACGCCTTCGACCGCGTGTTCTCGCTGCAGCCGCGCCAAGTCGATGCCGAGCCGCCGGCCGCGCTGCCACTGGCCGACCAGTGGCCCGTGGTGCAGGCCGATGCCACGCAGACCGCCGCCGTGGCGCTTGCGCGCACCGGCACCAGCTACATCATCCAGGGGCCGCCGGGCACCGGGAAGTCGCAGACCATCACCAACCTCATCGCCGACTACGTGGGGCGCGGGCAACGCGTGCTCTTCGTCTGCGAGAAGCGCGCCGCCATCGACGTGGTTTTCCACCGCCTGCGGCAGCAGGGACTGGACGAGCTCTGCTGCATGATCCACGACTCGCAGGGCGACAAGAAGGCCTTCGTGCAGAACCTCAAGAAGACCTACGAGCACTGGCTCGCGGCCCCCGAGGAACTGGACGCAGAAACCCGCGAGCGCACGCAGCTCGTCGACACCATGGACGCCGACCTGAAGGCGCTGGAACGCTTCGATGCCGCGATGCGCGAGGCGCCCGAGCACCTGGCCGTGGCGGTGCGCACGCTGATGGCGCGACTGATCGCGCTCAAGCCGCACGATCCCGCGCTCACGCCGCTGCAGGCCGAGGCACTGCCCACCTTTGCGGCCTGGCGCAGGCACGAAGACCTGGTCGCGCGCCTGCATCTCGCCGTCACCGAAAGCCTCGGCGTGCCGTACCTGTCGGCACATGCGTTCGCACAACTCGCCCCGGTGCTGCTGCGACAGGAGCGGCCGCTTGCGCGGCTGGTCGAACTCAGCGACCGCGCGGCTGAACAGATCGGCCCGCATCGCGACGCGTTGGCCGGCGCCTGGCCGCCGCTGGGCGACGATCCCACCCTCTGGGGCGATGCGCTGGCCGTGGTGGCCGACGCGCGCCGCGTGGCCGCGCTGGCCGCGCGCGGGCATCTCTCGCTGCTCGACACCGCGCACCCCACGAGCCTCGCGTTCGGCGAGGCGATGACGCAGCGCCGCGCGCTGCAGCAGGCGCTCGAGGAGGCCCTCGAACGCACGAACCGCTGGCGCGACAAGCTCTCGCCGAGCGACACCGAAGCTGGCCTCGCCCAGGCCAAGGCGCAGCAAGGCTCGCTGCTGCGCTGGCTCAAGGCGTCGTGGTGGCGGCTGTCGGGCGAACTCAAGCGCCGCTACGACTTCACCGGGCATGCCGTTCGCCCGCAGCCCAGCCAGGTGCTCGATGAACTGCTGGCCGAGCACACGGCCCGCGCAGCCGTCGGCAAACAGGCGATGCAGATCGAGGCCACCTACGGCTGCGCCGATCCCGATGACTTCGTGCAGCAGCTCGACGCCCTGCGCCGCGGCGATGCCACCGGCAACGGCGTGCGCGCAACCTTCCACGCGCACCTGCGCTCCGACGCCGGCGCGAGCCGCAGTGTCGAACGGCTGGCCGCGCTCGGCGAACGCACCGACGCGCTCGACGCCCTGTGGCGCGACCTGCTCGACGACCCCACCGCGCAGCCGCTGGCCTCGCTCGAAACGCTGGCCCGCACGTTGCGCGAACAAGCCGACAGCCTGCCGGCCGCGCTGCCTCACCTGCAGGAGCTTGCCGATGCCGACCCGGCTTTGGCCCGTGCGCTGCGCACGCTGCCGCTGCCGCCCGAGGCCGTCGAGTACGCAGTCGCGCGCGAAGGCCTGGAGCGCGTCTACCGCACCGAGCGCTGGCTGCCGCGCTTCGACAGCGCCGCGCTCGCGCGCCATGCGCAGCGCCTGGCCGACGGAGAGCGCAAGCTGCTCGACCGCAACGCTCGCACCCTTGCCGCCGCAGTGCGCCAGCGCTTTCGCGACCACGTGCAGAAAAGCGCCTTGCCCGCGAGCCAGCTCGACGCCGGCGGCAAGCTCTTCAAGAAGAGCTACAACGCAGGGCGGCGCGAGCTCGAACACGAGTTCGGCAAGACCATGCGCTACAAGGCCATCCGCGAACTCGCCTCGGGCGACACCGGCCAGGTGGTGCGCGACATGAAGCCGATCTGGCTCATGAGCCCGCTCTCGGTGTCCGACACGCTGCCGCTCGCGGCCGACCTCTTCGACGTGGTGATCTTCGACGAGGCGAGCCAGATCCCGGTGGAAGAAGCCGTGCCCGCGCTCTATCGCGCGCCGCAGATCATCGTGGTGGGCGACGAGATGCAGCTGCCGCCGACGAGCTTCTTCTCGTCCGGCCGCGACCCGGAGGACGAGACGGTGTCGGTGGAAGACGAAGGCGACCGCATCGCAGTCGTGCTCGATGCCGACAGCCTGCTGAACCAGGGCGCGCGCAATCTGCCGGCCACGCTGCTGGCCTGGCACTACCGCAGCCGCTACGAATCGCTGATCGGTTTCTCGAACGCGGCCTTCTACGCAGGCAACCTCTTCACCATTCCGGACCGCAGCCTCCCGGCGGACGCGCGCGACGAAATCCTCGTTCAATCGCGCAACCCGACGGACGCATCGGTGGCCGCGAACGTCGACGCCCTGCTTTCGCGCGCCATCAGCTTCCATCGCGTGACCGATGCGGTGTACGAGAACCGCATCAACGACGGCGAGGCGCGCCACATCGCGCAGCTGGTGCGTGAACTGTTGAAACGCGAGACCGGGCGCAGCCTGGGCATCGTCGCGTTCTCCGAAGCGCAGCAGACCGAGATCGAGGCCGAGCTCGATGCGCTTGGCGCCATCGACAGCGACTTCGCCGCGCGGCTCGAAGCCGAGTATGTGCGCGAAGAAGACGACCAGTTCTGCGGCCTCTTCATCAAGAACCTGGAGAACGTGCAGGGCGACGAGCGCGACATCATCATCCTGAGCATCTGCTACGGCCCCAACCCCGAGGGCCGCATGCTGATGAGCTTCGGCCCGATCAACCAGCGCGGCGGCGAGAAGCGGCTCAACGTGATCTTCAGCCGCGCGCGCCACCACATGGCCGTGGTCTCGACGATTCGCCACGAGGCCATCACCAACGACCACAACGAAGGCGCCGCGGCGCTCAAGCAGTTCCTGCGCTATGCGGAGTGCCTGTCGCGCGGTGATTCGGCCACGGCTCGGCGCGTGCTCGAAAGCATGAATCCGCTCACGCGGGGCAGCAGCGCGCAGCATGCGCGTGCCGACGAGGTGACGGCGCAGCTCGCAGCGGCGTTGCGTGCGCGTGGCCATGCGGTCGACGAGCAGGTGGGGCAGTCGCGCTTTCGCTGCGATCTGGCGTTGCGTGCGCCCGGGGGGGGGCACTATGCGCTGGGCATCCTGGTCGATACCGCGACGCACTACGAGAACCGCAACGTGCTGGAGCGCTACGTCTCGCGTCCGCGCGTGCTCGATGCGTTCGGATGGGACGTGGTGCAGGTGCTGGCGAAAGACTGGCTGCACACGCCGCAGGCCGTGCTGGAGCAGATCGAGCAGGCGCTAGCGAAACGCCCCTGACCCCGCCCCAAGCTCAGTCGTAGACGATCAGCGCCTTGCCCGCTTCCGCCTGCGCGGTCCAACTCGCCAGCGCCGCGTCGGTCGGGAAGAACTTGGCGCGCTCGCCCAGCTGCAGCTCGACCTGCGCACCGCCACGCGCCATCGACAACCGCACCGGCAGGCCCTGGATCAGGTCGCCGACCTCGGTTTGCTCGGTGCGCGGCGGAAAGTCTTTCAGCAGGCGCGCGATGTCGGGCGCCTTGCCGTTCACCGCCACGCGCAGGAACTTGCCGAAACGGCAGCGCGCGGTGGCCAGGTCCCACACCTGCTGCACCTGGAAGCGCGCCTCGAAGCCGCCGCGCGCGGGCTGCAACCGGCCGCTGACGATGACCAGCTCGTCGTCCTTCAGCGTGTTGCGGTTGGCGTTGATGAGTGCCTCGTCGGCCGTGGCGTCGATCGAGTCCGACTTGTCGTCGAGCTTGAAGATCGCCAGCCGGCCGCGCTGGCCGTTGATCACGCGGAAGTCGCTCACGATGCCGGCAATGACCTGCTGGTCGCGGCTGTCGAGCAGGTCGCCGATCTCGCGCTTGCAGAAGCGCCGCACCTCGTGCGAGACCTCGTCGAACAGGTGGCCCGACAGGTAGAAGCCCACGGCCGTCTTCTCGAGCGTCAGCCGCTCCTTCACGCCCCAGGGCGTGGCGTCGACGAGGTCGGGCTCGGCGGTGGCCGAGCCGTGCTCCGCGTCACTGAAGATGTCGACCTGCGCCGCATTGGCCGCCGTGGCGTTGGCGAATTCGAAGGCGCGATCGACCGAGGCGATCAGCGACGCGCGGTTCTGCTGGATCGCGTCGAACGCGCCGGCCTTGATGAGCGCCTCGACCGTGCGCTTGTTGATGCGCTGGCGGTCGATGCGCACGCAGAAATCGAACAGGCTCTTGAACGGCCCGCCCTCCTCGCGTGCACGCACCACGGCCTCGACCGCGAGCTGGCCCGTGCCCTTCACCGCGCCCAGGCCGTAACGGATGATCTTGTTCGTGACTGGCTCGAAGCGGTAGTTGCCGCGGTTCACGTCCGGCGGCTCGAAGGTGATGCCGAAGTTCTTCTGGGCGTCCTCGAACAAGAGCTTGAGCTTGTCCGTGTCGTCCATTTCCACGGTCATATTCGCGCAGAAGAACTCGGCCGTGTAGTGGACCTTGAGCCAGCCCGTGTGATACGCCAGCAGCGAATAGGCGGCCGCGTGCGACTTGTTGAAGCCGTAGCCCGCGAACTTCTCCATCAAGTCGAAGATCTCGTCGGCCTTGTCCTGGACGATGCCGTGCGTTGCCAGCGCGCCCGCGCGGAATTTCTCGCGGTGCTCGGCCATCTCCTCGAGCTTCTTCTTGCCCATCGCGCGGCGCAGCAGGTCGGCGCCGCCGAGCGAGTAGCCGCCCAGGATCTGCGCGGTCTGCATCACCTGCTCCTGGTAGACCATGATCCCGTAGGTCTCGGAGAGCATCTCGGCCACGGCCGGGTGCGGGTACTCCACGTCCTCGCGGCCGTGCTTTCGCGCCACGAAGCTGGGAATCAGGTCCATCGGGCCCGGGCGGTACAGCGCGTTCAGCGCGATCAGGTCTTCCAGGCGGGTCGGTCGCGCGTCCTTCAGCATGCCCTGCATGCCGCGACTTTCAAACTGGAACACGGCTTCGGTCTTGCCGTCGGAGAAGAGCCGGTAGGTCGCGCCGTCGTTCAGCGGGATGTTCTCGAACGCGAAGTTCTCCTGGCCCTTGTGGCGCTTCATGATGAACTCGCGCGCGATCTCCAGGATCGTGAGCGTGGCCAGGCCCAGGAAGTCGAACTTCACGAGGCCGATGGCCTCCACGTCGTCCTTGTCGTACTGGCTCACGGCCGATTCGCTGCCGGGCTGCTGGTAGAGCGGGCAGAAGTCGGTGAGCTTGCCCGGCGCGATGAGCACGCCGCCGGCGTGCATGCCGATGTTGCGGGTCATGCCTTCGAGCTTCTGCGCGAGCTCGACCAGCATCTTCACTTCTTCTTCCTTCTCGATGCGCTCCGCGAGCTGCGGCTCCATCTCGATGGCGTAGTTGTTCTTGTCGCCCTCGATCTTCTTCTCGGGCGGGTACTGCAGCGTGACCGACATGCCCGGCTTGTTCGGAATCAGCTTGCTGATGCCGTCGCAGAACATGTAGCTCATGTCGAGCACGCGGCCCACGTCGCGGATCGCCGCGCGCGCGGCCATGGTGCCGAAGGTGGCGATCTGGCTCACGGCGTTGCGGCCGTACTTGTCCTTCACGTAGTCGATCACGCGGTCGCGGTTGCCCTGGCAGAAGTCGATGTCGAAGTCGGGCATCGAGACGCGCTCGGGGTTCAGGAAGCGTTCGAACAGCAGCTTGTATTCGAGCGGGTCGAGGTCGGTGATCTTCAGCGCGTAGGCCACCAGCGAGCCGGCACCCGAGCCCCGGCCGGGGCCCACCGGGCAGCCATTGTTCTTGGCCCACTGGATGAAGTCGCCCACGATCAGGAAGTAGCCCGGGAACCCCATCTTCAGGATGGTGTTGATCTCGAACTCCAGCCGCTCCACGTAGCGCGGACGCTCGGCGTCGCGCCTGGCCTCGTCGGGGTAGAGGTGCTTCAGGCGCAGCTCCAGGCCGTAGAACGATTCCTGGCGGAAGAAGTCGTCGATGGGCATGCGCACGCCCTCGGCGATGAAAGGCGTCGGAAAGTCCGGCAGCTGCGGCTTGCCCAGCACCAGCGTCAGGTTGCAGCGCTTGGCGATCTCGACCGTGTTGGCCAGCGCGCTGGGCACGTCGGCGAAGAGCGCCTGCATCTCGGCGCTCGACTTGAAATACTGCTCCTCGGTGAAGCGGCGCACCCGGCGCGGGTTGCCCAGGATTTCGCCTTCGGAGATGCACACGCGCGCCTCGTGCGCCTCGTAGTCCTCGCGGGTGGCGAACTGCACGGGGTGCGTGGCGACCACCGGCAGGTGCAGCCGGGCCGCCAGCTGCACCGCGGCAACGACGTGCGGCTCGTCCTCGGGCCGGCCCGCTCGCTGCAGCTCGATATAGAAGCGGTGCGGGAAGATGCCCGCCAGCTGCAAGGCCAGCTCGGCCGCGCGCTCGCCCTGCCCCTGCAGCAGCGGCTGCCCCAGCGGCCCGGCCTGCGCGCCCGACAGCGCGATCAACCCGCCCGAGAGCTCCTGCAGCCACTCGAGCTTGCAGGCCGCCTGCGACTGGCCCCGGCCCACGTTCTGCGTCCATGCCCGCGCGAGCAGCTCCGACAGATTGAGGTAGCCCTCCATGTTCTGCACCAGCAGCACGATGCGGGTGAGAGCGCCGGGCTCCTTGCCCAGCCCGTCCACGAAGGCTTCGGCGCCGACGAGGGGCTTGACGCCCTTGCCCCGGCCCTGCTTGTAGAACTTGACGGCCCCGAACAGGTTGTTCAGGTCGGTGATGGCCAGTGCGGGCTGCTTGTCGGCAGCGGCGGCCTTGACGACGTCGTCGATTCGGTTGGTGCCGTCGACGACGGAAAACTCGGTGTGCAGGCGCAGGTGAACAAACATGCTTCCATTGTAGAAAGCGGGCCCTCCACGATGTGGGTTGGCAATCCCTGAATCACCCCGGCAGAGGCCCTGTACCCGGGCGATATTCCGCCGGCACCTAAAATCCCGCCCCGTGCAAGAGATTTTGAATATCGCGGCCTACAAGTTCGTGGCCATAGACGACAGCCCCGCGCTGCGCGAAGACCTGCGTGCCCGCACCCAGGCCCTGGGGCTGATGGGCACCATCCTGCTGGCACCCGAAGGTATCAACATGTTCCTGGCCGGAACGGCCGAGGGCGTGCGGGCTTTCCTGGCCCATCTGCGCGCCGACGCGCGTTTCGCCGACCTGGAGGCCAAGGAAAGCTGGTCGGCCGCGCAGCCCTTCCGGCGCATGCTGGTGAAGCTCAAGCGCGAGATCATCCGCATGGACCACCCCGCCATCCAGCCCGAGGCCGGCCGCGCGCCCGGCGTGGACGCCGCCACGCTCAAGCGCTGGCTCGACCAGGGCCATGACGACCAGGGCCGCGAGATCGCCCTGCTGGACACCCGAAACGCCTTCGAGGTCGACTACGGCAGCTTCGAAGGCGCCATCGACTGGCGCATCGGCAAGTTCACCGAATTCCCGCCCGCCCTGCGCGCGCACCGCGACGAGTTCAAGGGCAAGACGGTGGTGAGCTTCTGCACCGGCGGCATCCGCTGCGAGAAGGCGGCCATCCTGATGCACGAGGAAGGCGTGGAGAACGTGCTGCAGCTCGAAGGCGGCATCCTCAAGTACTTCGAGGAAGTCGGCGGCGCGCACTACAAGGGCGACTGCTTCGTCTTCGATGGCCGCGAGGCCCTGGCGCCCGACCTGAGCGCGCGTTCGGCACGCGCCAGCGCCCGCGCCTCGGAAGACCCCGACCTCGCCATCAAGCAGTAACGGCAACAACGACGACAACGAGACGCGGCAGGCCCCATGCGCATCCTCCTGGTGGAAGACGAACTGGACATGGCCTCCTGGCTGGTCCGCGCGCTCACCCAAAGCGGCTTCGTGCCCGACCACGCACCCGACGCCCGCACGGCCGAGGCCTTCATGGCCGGCACCGAGTACGACGCGGTGGTGCTCGACCTGCGCCTGCCCGACAAGCACGGCCTGAGCGTGCTGGCCGACATGCGTGCGGCGGACGACCGCACGCCGGTGCTGATTCTCACCGCGCAGGGTGCTCTGCAGGACCGGGTGCGCGGCCTGAACCTGGGCGCCGACGACTTCCTCACCAAGCCCTTCGAACTGGAAGAGCTGGAGGCGCGGCTCTCGGCGCTGGTGCGGCGCAGCCGCGGCAAGCAGCACCCGCGCCTGCAGTGCGCCTCGCTCTCCTACGACAGCCAGAGCCGCGCCTTCACGCTGCGCGGCACGCTGCTGTCGCTCACGCCGCGCGAGCAGGCCGCGCTCACCGCCTTGCTGCTGCGCAGCGGCTCGCCGGTGGGCAAGTCGCAGCTCTTCGCCAAGGTGTTCACCAACGACAGCACCGCCGGCCCCGATGCCATCGAGGTGGTGCTGCACCGGCTGCGGCGCAAGCTGGCCGACAGCGACGTGCGCATCGTCACCGTGCGCGGCCTGGGCTACATGCTGGAGAGCATTGCCGATGGAACCTCAGCCCCAGCCCGCAGCGAACTCCCCGGCGACGGCGGCTGAACAGCAGCCGCGGCCGCAGCGCTTCGGCATCCGCGCGCGCCTGCTCGCGCTGCTGCTGCCGGGCCTGGTGCTGCTGCTGGCGCTGGACAGCTGGAGCGACTACCGCGCGCTGACCGACTCGCTGGTCGTCGCCTACGACCAGAGCCTGCTGGAGCCCGTGCAGGCGCTGGCCAACGGCATCGTGGTGGCCAGCGACGGCAGCGTGCGCGTGCAGGAGCCCTTCTCGATCCAGGCGATGTTCGAGTCGACCCGGCTGCGCTACAAGTACCTGCACGTCGGAGTGCAGCGCATTCCCAAGGGCGGGACGCTGGATGTGAACTCGCCCGAGACCACGCTCATGGGCGTGCCCGGCCTGCCCCGCCCGGCGCACCGCCCGCCCGACGGCACGCCGGTGTTCTACGACGCGGTCTACCAGCAGCACCCGGTGCGCGTGGCCGCGCTGCGCCAGACTGTGTACGACAACGTCCATCCCGGCGAGGCCTACAGCGTGCTCGTACAAGCGGCCGAGGGCACGGGCCCGCGCACCGAGGCGCAGGCCGAGACGCTGCGCCAGGAGTTCCTGCGCGACACGCGCATGGTGGTGGTGATGGCGCTGCTGGTGTGGCTGGGCGTGGCCTGGACGCTGCGCCCGCTGGAACGCCTGCGCCGCTCGCTGCGCGAGCGCCCGCGCGACGACCTCACGCCGCTGGACGCCAGCGGCGTGCCGCATGAAGTGGCGCCGCTGGTCGACGCGGTCAACCACCACATCGCGGGCCACCGGCGCATGGTGGCGGAGCAGTCGCAGTTCCTGGCCGACGCCTCGCACCAGCTGCGCACGCCGCTGAGCATCCTGTCGATCCAGGCCGGCTACGCAGTGCGCGAGACCGATCCGGCGCGCATGCGCGAGTCGCTGCAGGCCATCGTCGTGCAGCTCGCGCGCACCCGCCGCCTGAGCGAGCAGCTGCTGGCGCTGGCCCATGCCACCGCGGGCGACGAAGCCGCGCCGGCAGGGGCTGCAGTGGCCGACCTCAACGCCATCGCGCGCGGCGTGGTGCTGCAATACCTGCCGCTGGCGCGCGAGAACGACCAGGACCTGGGCTGGGTCGACGCGCGCGGTGACATCGGCACGGACGATGCGGAAGGCAGCGATGAATCGAGCGACGACGACGAGGACGACACGCCCGTGCTTCCCGTCGCAGCCAATGCTGCGGAGTTGCACGAGGTGCTTGCCAACCTCGTGCACAACGCCATCAAGTACACGCCGCGCGGCGGCAACATCACCGTGACCGTGCGGCGCGATGCCACGCATGCGCTGGCCGAGGTGTGCGACAGCGGACCGGGCATCGCGCCCGAGCGGCGCGAGAGCGTGTTCGAGCGCTTCAACCGCGACAGCGCCACGGGCACGGGAGCGGCACAAGGCGCGGGTCTCGGCCTCACCATCGCGCGCGGCTATGCGCGGCGCAACGGCGGCGAGATCGAGCTCTCGAATGCCGACACGCCCGAGCGTCCCAACGGCGGCGGATTGCGCGCGACGCTGAGGCTGCCGCTGCACGCTTCGTGAGCCGCATCCACGCTCGTTTTTGCAAGGGTTTCACCGGATAGGCCGGTACGTGATTACACGTATTTTGCGGCCCGCAAGGCCGCGAGAGCCCCTGCCGAAAGGGGATTGAAAGTCTCGATTCCTAGACTGCGCTCCTTCCAGACGAAGGAGACTTATGCAGCACCAGCTCGGTGAAGATCCGGCCTCGCACGCGCCCCGGCCCGCTTCGAAATTCAAGAAAGACTACTACGGCGGCGCGCTGCTGATCGTCGTCGGCCTGGCCGCCGTGTATGCCGGTGTCGGCTACCGCGTCGGCGAGCTGGCGCACATGGGCCCGGGCTTCTTCCCCGTCGCGCTCGGCGCGCTGCTGGCGCTCACCGGGCTGCTCATCGCGGTCTCTGCGCGCGGCGACAAATCGGCCGAAGGCGCGAGCGAGGAAGCGGCCTCGCACGGGCACCCGGGCGGCATGCCCGACCTGCGTGGCGGCATCTGCATCATCCTCGGCATCCTCGCCTTCCTGCTCTTCGGCGAATACGGCGGCCTGCTGCCTGCGACCTTCGCGATCGTGTTCATCTCGGCGCTGGGCGACCGCGACAACACGCTGACCGAGGCGCTGCTGCTCTCGCTCGCGATGTGCTTCATCGCGGTGGTGGTGTTCTGGTGGGCGCTGAAGCTTCAGCTGCCCCTGTTCCAGTGGGGAGGCTGAAGCCATGATCGGTCAATCGCTCCACGACCTCTGGTACGGCTTCGGCGTCGCCTTCCAGGGCTCGAACCTGCTGTGGTCCTTCTTCGGCGTGCTGGTGGGCAACCTGATCGGCGTGCTGCCGGGCATGGGTGCGCTGCAGGCCATCTCGATCCTGCTGCCGCTCACCTACGTGATGCATCCGGTGCCCGCCATCCTGATGCTGGCCGGCATCTTCTACGGCTCGCAGTACGGCGGCGCCATCGGCGCCATCCTGATGAACATGCCCTCGCACCCGCCGCATGCGGTGACCTGTCTCGACGGGTATCCGATGACCAAGCAGGGCAAGGGCGGGGTCGCGCTAGGGGTGACGATGATCGCCTCGTTCTTCGCTGCCTCGGTCGGCATCATCGTGATGATCTTCGCTTCGCCGCTGCTGGTGCAGATCGCATTCAAGTTCGGCCCGACCGAGATCTTCTCGATCATGCTGCTGGGCCTGCTCGCCGGCTCCACCATGTCGCGCGGCTCGCCGCTCAAGGGCGTGGCGATGACGCTCTTCGGCCTGCTGTGCGGCGTGGTCGGCACCGACGTGAACAGCGGCAGCTTCCGCTTCGCCTTCGGCCTGCCCGAGCTGAGCGACGGCCTGGAGCTGGTGGCGATCTCGATGGGCCTGTTCGGCGTGGCCGACTTCCTGCTCAACGTGAACCGCATGAAGGCCATCGGCGACACCGGCACGCTCAAGCTCAGCGACATGCGCCCGAGCCGCGAAGAACTCAAGCGCGCCTTCCCCGCGATGATCCGCGGCACGCTGGTGGGCACGGTGTTCGGCGCGATGCCCGGCACGGGCCCGACCATCACCACCTTCATCGCCTACGCGCTGGAGCGCAAGATGTCGAAGACGCCGAACAGGTTCGGCACCGGCATGATCGAAGGCGTGGCCGGCCCCGAGGCCTCGGCGCACTCGAAGACGCAGGTCGACTTCATCCCCACGATGAGCCTTGGCATTCCGGGCGACGCGGTGATGGCGCTGATCCTGGGCGCGCTGCTGATCCAGGGCATCCAGCCCGGCCCGCAGCTCATCACCGAGCACCCGGACATCTTCTGGGGCCTGATCGCCTCGTTCTGGATCGGCAACGTGATCCTCGTGATCCTGAACGTGCCGATGATCGGCGTGTGGGTGAAGCTGCTGAAGGTGCCCTACAAGTACCTGTTCCCGGCCGCGATGTTCTTCATCGCGACGGGCGTGTACAGCACGCAGAACAGCCTGTTTCAGATCTGGGAAGTGCTGGTGTTCGGCATCGTCGGCGCCGTGCTGATGACGCTCGAATTCTCGGTCGCACCGATCCTGCTGGGCTTCGTGCTCGGCCCGATGGTGGAAGAGAACTTCCGCCGCGCGCTGCTGCTCTCGCGCGGCGACATGTCGGTGTTCGTGACGCGTCCTATCAGCGGCACTTTCATCGGCCTGTGCGCGCTGCTGCTGGCGGGCGTGGGTTACTCGGCGTGGCGCGCTCGTGGAGGCCGCAAGGCCATGGTCGAGCTGCCGAAGGCGCCGGAAGGTTCGCCGCCGGCCGAGGCGGTGTCGCTCAGCGGCGAATAGCCCGCGCGCTTCGCCAATGCATAGGGCCCGTTGAGCGGGCCCTTTTTCATGGCGCTGTGCGTGCGTTCAGGGCGCGATCACGCCGACGCGGTGACCTTTTTCGCGAATGTCCCCCGCCCTTCGGGCTCCTCCTTTATTTCGCGAAAAAGGCCCCCGCATCGACGTGATCGTTCAGAGCACTTGTTGATCGAGCGAAACAACAGCAACGCTCGTTGTGCACAGGGCACCGGGTGCTCCCCGCAGCGAAATAAAGGAGGAGGCCGCAGGCCGGGGGACATTCGCGGAGAGGAGTACCCGGTGCCCTGCGCACGCGCCCTGGACAACGGCCACTCGAGATCAGACCGGCGTAGTGCCCACATCAGGCTCGCGCACGCCAAAAGGCTTGCCTGGCAGCGGAATGAACTCGGTCTCGCCGGGCACATGGCCCATGCGCTGGGCGGCCCAGTCGGAACCGGCTTCAAGGATGCGCTCGCGCCGGCTGGAGACGAAGTTCCAGGTGATGTAGCGCGGTCCGTCGAGCGGTTCGCCGCCGATCACCATCAGGCGCGCGGCGGTGTCGGAAGCCAGCACCGCGCCCTGGCCGTCGGGCAGCACGGCCATGGTGTGCACGGAAACAGGCTCGCCGTTCACGCTGACATCGGCATCGACCGCATAGATGGCCAGCTCGGGCGCCAGCGCGGGCAGCACGAAGCGCCCACCTGCCGGCAACGCGATGTCGAGGTACACGGTCTGCGACAGCGTCTTGACCGGCGAACGCGCACCGAAGGCCTCGCCCACCAACACGCGCACACCGGCGCCCTGCTCTTTCAGCTCGGGGATCGCGTCGGCCGGCGTGTGCTCGAAGCTGGGCTCGATCTCTTCATGCGCCTGCGGCAATGCGACCCACAGTTGCAGACCGTGGTTCACGTAGGTGTCGGCCTTGAGGCGCTCGGGCTTGCGCTCGGAGTGCACGATGCCGCGCCCCGCCGTCATCCAGTTGATGGCGCCGGGCAGGATCTCCTGCACGCTGCCGAGGCTGTCGCGATGCATCATCGCGCCCTTGAAGAGATACGTGACCGTCGAGAGGCCGATGTGCGGATGCGGCCGCACGTCGTGCTCGGTGCCCGGCTGCTCGGTGGCCGGGCCGAAATGGTCGAAGAACACGAACGGGCCGACCGATCGGCGCTGCGCCGCGGGCAGCAGGCGCCGCACCTTGAAGCCACCGCCGAGGTCCTTGTCGTGCGGGTTGAGCAATTGGGTCTCGGGGTTGGTGTCGGTCATCGTGTTCTCCGTGGGGTTGCCGGTTATTCGCGCGATCTTGCCACTGTGCCGATGCGCTCGCCGAACGCGCGGGCGGTGTCGAAGTCGCCTTTCGCCATCTCGGCCGGGCTGGCGTCGGTCGGCGACTGCGTCAGCAGGCCGCCGTAGCCGCCCACGTAGTTCATCGAGTCGCGCGTGGCGGCCTTGTTGTTGGCCGGCAGGATGCCCATGCTGACCCAGATGCCGCCGTGCTGCATCGCGAGCGTCCAGAGGTAGGTCATGGTGGTGACCTTGTCGCCGTTCATGGTCGCGCTGTTGGTGAAGCCGGCGAAGAGCTTGTCCTTCCAGCCCTGCGTGTACCAGACCTTCGACGACGCGTCGGCGAACTTCTTGAACTGCCAGCTCACGCCGCCCATGTAGGTGGGCGAGCCGAAGATGATCGCGTCGGCCGCGGCCAGCAGTTCCCAGCCGCCTTCAGGCAGGTTGCCGTCCGCATCGATGGCGAGCAGTTGGGCGTCAGCGCCATCGGCCACGGCTTGCGCCACGCGCTGGGTGTGGCCGTAGCCGGAATGGAAGACGACGACGATGTTTGCCATGGGATGTTTTCTCCAGTGACGGTGGGTTGTTCGGAGTGCTTTTGTTCGGGGTGCGTGCACAGGCCACCGGGTACTCCCCTCCGCGAATGTCCCCCGGCCTTCGGCCTCCTCCTTTATTTCGCTGCGGGGAGCACCCGGTGCCCTGTGCACGATGGGCACGCTGTTGGTTTGCAGCCGATCAACCAGTGCTCTGAACGATCACGCCGATGGGGTGCCTTGCGCAGCGAAATAAAGGAGGAGGCCGCAGGCCGGGGGACATTCGCGGAGCAAGGTACCCCGTCGGCGTGAGCGCACCCCGAAACAACTCGAAGTGCGCGAAGCCTCCAGGAAGAGCTTACTTTCTATCGATGCTGAAACGACCAGCGCCGAAAGCAGCGATCGCAAGCAGGCCACCGGCAATCGCGATGTTCTTGTTGAAGTTGATCTGCTGCATCATTTTCATCGCGTCGGGCGCGGACCAGTACTTGTGGAAGAACAGCGCCGTGACCACAGAGAAGATCGCCATCACGATGGCGGTCCAGCGGGTCTTGACGCCCAGCAGCAGCGCGATGCCGAGGCCCAGCTCGACGACGATCGCGATGGCCGCCGCCACTTCGGGCAGCGGCAGGCCGGCCGAGGTGATGTAGCCGACTGTGCCGCCGAAGCCCATGAGCTTGCCGATGCCGGCGGGAATGAACAGGTAGGCGACCAGGATGCGGCCGATCAGAGCGAGCGTGTCTTGTGTGGAATTGGCGGTAGTGGTGGTGGTTGTTGCGGTTGCGGTTGCGGTTGCGGTTGCGGTTGCCATGGTTGAAAACTCCTCGGTTGTTGAAAAAGAAAAAAGAGAAAAGAACCGGGCGCACCGAGCGCCCGGCAAGGGGGATCAGGCGGCCAGGTCGAACACCAGCACTTCGGCGTCCTTGCCGGCGCCCAGCGTCAGTTGCGATTCGCCCTGCAGCATCGCGGCGTCGCCGCCCACGAGCTTCTGGCCGTTCACTTCGAGCTCGCCGCGCACCAGGTGCACATAGCTCTTGCGCTGCGGGTCGAGCGCCAGGCTGGCCTTTTCCTCGCCGTCGAGCAGGCCGGCGTACAGGCGGGCATCGGCATGCACCGTCACCGAGCCGTCGCTGCCGTCGGGCGAGGCCACGAGGCGCAGCTTGCCGCGCTTCTCGGCGTCGGTGAACTGCTTCTGTTCGTAGCCCGGCGCAATGCCGCGCACATTCGGCTCGATCCAGATCTGCAGGAAGTGCGTGGTCTCGTCGGCCTTGTGGTTGAACTCGCTGTGCATCACGCCGCGGCCAGCGCTCATGCGCTGCACGTCGCCGGGAGGGATGCTTTCCACGTTGCCCATGCTGTCCTTGTGCGCCAGTTCGCCCGAGAGCACGTAGCTGATGATCTCCATGTCCTTGTGGCCGTGGGTGCCGAAACCGGCGCCCGCCGCCACGCGGTCTTCGTTGATCACCCGCAGGTTGCCGAAGCCCATGTAGGCAGGGTCGTAGTAACCGGCAAAGGAAAAGCTGTGGAACGAGCGCAGCCAGCCATGATCGGCATAACCGCGTTCCTGAGATTTACGGACTTGCAACATCGTAGAACTCCTTTGGCCCTGCCCCTTTGGGGGTATGCGGGCCTCTTTCATATGCCGCGCCGGATGCGCAGCGGATGTAAAGAACTTTAGGTCCGCACCCCATTCGGAAAGACGCCTCGGTTTGATGGCACCATTCAAATAATTTGATCAATGGAGCCCCCATGCCCAGCCCCCGAGACGTGCTGACCCCCGACGCCCTCGCCATGCTCCAGACCGTGGCCGGCACCGGCAGCTTTGCTGCCGCCGCCCGCTCGCTGAATCTCGTGCCGAGCGCGTTGAGCTACCGCGTGCGCCAGATCGAGGACGCGCTCGACGTGCTGCTGTTCGACCGCAGCGCCCGCCAGGCGCGGCTGACCGAGGCCGGAGCCGAACTGCTGCGCGAGGCCGACCGGCTGCTGGCCGAGATCGATGCGGTGGCCAACCGCGTGAAGCGCGTCGCCACGGGCTGGGAGCCGATGCTGACCATCGCGGTCGACAGCGTGATCGCGCGCGACCCGCTGCTCGACCTGGCCACCGCCTTCTTCGCCCTCGAGCCGCCGACGAGGCTCAAGCTGCGCGACGAGACGCTGCTGGGCACCATCGAGGCGCTGACCACCGGCGAGGCCGACCTGGCCATCGGCGCGGTGCTCGATGCGGCGAGCCTGACGTTCACCGCCACCGGCATCCGCAGCCGGCTGATCGGCGAGCTGCGCTTCGTCTACGCCGTGGCGCCGCACCATCCGCTGGCGCGCATGTCCGAGCCGCTGAGCGACGCGGTGATGCGGCAGCACCGCGCGGTGGCCGCAGCCGATTCGGCGCGGCACGGCCCCAGCATGACGGTGAACCTCGTGGGCGGGCAGGACGTGCTCACCGTGCCGAGCATGCAGGCCAAGATCGCGGCGCAGCTGCACGGGCTGGGCGGCGGCTTCCTGCCGGAGCCGATGGCGCGGCCGTACATCGAGGCCGGGCACCTGGTCGAGCTGAAGACAGAGCGCAAGCCGCCGCTTGGAACGATGCATTGCGCATGGCGCGTGCGCAGCGCGGGCAAGCCGGGGAAGGCGCTCGAATGGTGGCTGGCGCAGTTCGAGCATGAAGGCACGCGGCGCGCGTTGCTCGAGCGGCATCGGGGCCGATAAGTATTGCCGAGGAGCGCGCGGCGTCGCTAAGGGTGTGCCCTCAGGCGAAGCCCCTCTCGGACCGATGTAGAGTGCAGACACATCCAACCGCATTCCCACCCAGAAGAAAAGAGTCTGCAATGAGCACTCGCGCAACTGCCAAGCCCTCCGTCCGCCACCGAACCCCAGCCACCCCGCGCCATTACGCCGTCGTCGGCGCTGGCATTGCCGGGGTGGCCTGTGCGCGAACGCTGGTGCAAGCCGGCCACAAGGTCACGCTGTTCGAACGCGAGGCCACGGCCGGCGGACGCATGGCGAGCATCGACACCGCCTTCGGCCGCTTCGACAGCGGCGCGCAGTACTTCACCGTGCGCGACCCGCGCTTTGCGCTGGCGCTGGCAAGCACGCCCAGCCTGTGCAAGCGCTGGAGCGCCAACCTCGTGCGCGTGCTCGACGCCCACGGCCGCGTAGCCGAGGCGGCCCTGCCTTCGCTCGAGCCGCACTGGGTGGCGCAGCCCGGCATGGATGCGCTGGTGGCCCATTGGGCCAAGCCGCTCGGCGACAGCCTCGTCGCCGGCACGCAGGTCACGCAGATCGAGTGCGATGCACTTGCCCCCCAGCGCTGGCAGCTGCGCACCACGGGCACCGACGACTCCCGGCACGTGTATTCGGGCTTCGACGCCGTGCTGCTCGCCGTGCCGCCTTCGCGCGCCCGCGCGCTGCTGGGCGACGGCAAGCTCTCGGCCACGCTCAGCCGCAAGATCGAACCCGTGCGCATCGCGCCCTGCTGGACGCTGATGATCGCCTACCCCCAGGCCAACCAGCCCACCATGTCGCACCTCGGCCCGCAGTGGAACGCTGCGCGCAGCACCCACCACCGCGTGGCATGGCTGGCACGCGAATCCTCCAAGCCCGGCCGCGAGCCCGTCGAACGCTGGACGCTGCAGGCCAGCGCCGCGTGGTCGCAGGAACACGTGCGCGACACGCCCGCGCGCGTCGAGGCCAAGCTGCTGCGTGCCTTCGCCGAGATCACCGGCGTCCATGCCACCCCCGCGCACGCCCAGGCGCTGTGCTGGAGCGAAGCGCAGACGCAGGTGCCGATGGGCACCACCCACCTCTGGGATGCCAAGGCGCACATCGGCGTGGCCGGCGACTGGTGCACCGGCCACCGCGTGGAAGACGCGTTCCTCTCCGGCCTGTCGCTCGCACTCGACGTCATCTGACCGGGAGATGATGAGGGAGACCGGCCGCTTCGCGCCCTCGCCCACCGGCCCGCTGCATGCGGGCTCTCTGGTGGCAGCGCTGGCAAGCTGGCTCGACGTGCGTGCCCGCGGTCCGCAGGCGCGCTGGCTGGTCCGCATCGAAGACGCCGACACCGAGCGCTGCCTGCCCGGCATGGGCGAGCACATCCTCCAGCAGTTGGCTGATTGCAGCCTGCTGCCCGACGAAGCCCCCGTGTGGCAGACACAGCGCACCGCGCGCTACGAAGCCGCACTGGCCAGGCTGCAGGCCAGCGACCTGGCCTACCCCTGCGGCTGCTCGCGCAAGGACATCAACCAGGCGCTCGCGCGCCTCGGCCTGCGGCACGAGCGCCACGGCGAGCGGGTCTATCCTGGCACCTGCCGCGACGGACTGCACGGCAAGCCGGCGCGCGCCTGGCGCTTCGCCACCGGGAAGTTCGAAGCCGACCGGCCGCCCACGCCGGGCGTGCCCTGGGAGGAAGAAGACGCCGACGCCCCGGATGCCGGCAGCGAACTCTGCTGGACCGACCGCCGCCTCGGGCGCCAGTGCCAGAACGTGAGCCGCGATGTCGGCGACTTCGTGCTGCGCCGCGCCGACGGCCCCTGGGCCTATCAGCTCGCCGTGGTGGTCGACGATGCCGAACAGGGCGTGACCGACGTGGTCCGCGGCGAGGACCTCACCGACAACACGGCGCGCCAGATCCTGCTGCAGCGCGCGCTCGGTTTTCCCACGCCGAGCTACCTGCACACGCCGCTGGTGCGCGGCGCCGACGGCGACAAGCTGTCGAAGCAAAACGGCGCGATCTCCATCGACACGGGCACGCCCGAAGCCGCCCTGGCCGCGCTGGACAGCGCCGCACGCGTGCTCGGCCTGCGACCCGCCACGGCCACCGGCTGCGCGGACGCCCTGGCCGGCTGGGTGCCCGAATGGCGCGCTCTCTACAATTCGCAGCCGTAATGAATTCTCCCGACACCGTGTCCAACGACCTCCCGCGCAGCGACGATGCGCCCTCTTCCGACGGCAGCGACGACGACGCGGCCAAGCCGCACCCGCTGCATCGCCGCCTCAAGAGCTTCGTGAAGCGCGCCGGCCGCACCACCGACGGCCAGGCACGCGCCTTTTCCGAACTGGGCCCGCTGTTCCTCCTGCCCTACAAGCCCGAACCGCTCGACCTGACTGCCGCCTTCGGCGGCCGCGCCGGCCCTACGGTACTGGAGATCGGCTTCGGCATGGGCGAGGCCACAGCGCACATCGCCACCGTGCTGCCCGAGACCAACTTCCTCTGCTGCGAAGTGCACGAGCCCGGCGTGGGCGCGCTGCTCAAGCGCATCGGCGAGCAGTCGCTGTCGAACATCCGCATCTGCGCGCACGACGCGGTCGACGTGCTCGACCACATGCTGCAGCCCGGCACCCTGGCCGGCGTGCATGTGTTCTTCCCCGACCCGTGGCACAAGAAGCGCCACAACAAGCGCCGCCTGATCCAGCCCGAGTTCGTGACCAAGCTCGCGCAGCACCTGCGCCCCGGCGGCTACATCCATTGCGCCACCGACTGGCAGCCCTATGCCGAGCAGATGCTCGAAGTGCTGTCGACAGAGCCGCTGCTGCGCAACACGGCCGAAGGCTACGCACCCAAGCCCGGCTACCGCCCGCTCACCAAGTTCGAGAACCGCGGCATCAAGCTGGGGCATGGCGTGTGGGACCTGGTGTTCGAGCGGGTCGCATCGACCTGAGCACGCCCCGTCAGCGGGCTTGAGCGCCCCGGTGGGGCGTGGCACGATCCCGCGGATGACCAGCAAACCCGAAGCAGCGCAGCATCTGCGCGACCTCGCACGGCTGCGCCGCGTTCGCGACCGCATCGACCGGGAATACGCACAGCCGCTGGACGTCGAGGCGCTCGCCTACGGCGTGCACATGTCGGCCGGGCACCTCAGCCGCCAGTTCCGGCTCGCCTACGGCGAGTCGCCCTATTCCTATCTGATGACCCGGCGCATCGAACGCGCGATGGCGCTGCTGCGGCGCGGCGACCTCAGCGTCACCGAGGTCTGCTTCGAGGTCGGCTGCTCGTCGCTGGGCACCTTCAGCACGCGCTTCGCCGAACTGGTCGGCGTGCCGCCCAGCACCTACCGGCGGCAGGCCGCGCATGCGGCCGCGGAAATGCCGGCGTGCGTGGCGAAACAGGTGACCAGACCGATCAGGAATCGAGAAGCGCCGCTCGGCGGTCCGAATCTAGACTGACCGGCCTGACAACACCTGGACCGAACCGAGCACCATGAACATCACCATTCACGCGAGTTTTCTTCCCCACAACGACCCCGAGGCCTCCCTGGCCTTCTACCGCGACCTCCTCGGCTTCGAGGTCCGCAACGACGTCGGATACGGCGGCATGCGCTGGATCACGGTCGGCCCCGCCGGCCAGCCCGGCACGTCCATCGTGCTGGCGCCGCCGGCCACCTACCCCGGCATCACCGACGACGAGCGCCGCACCATCGCCGAGATGATGGCCAAGGGCACCTACGCCGCCATCCTGCTGGCCACCCCCGATCTCGAGGGCACCTTCGCACGGCTGCAGGCCAGCGACACCGAGATCGTCCAGGAGCCGACCGACCAGCCGTACGGCGTTCGCGACTGCGCCGTACGCGATCCTGCAGGCAGCCTGATCCGCATCCAGCAGCTGTCCTGAGCCGGCCCCTGCGACGAGGGAGGCCGAGCTAACCCGCCTTCCCCCTTGGCCCCGAAATTGCTACACTTTTTTACTAATGTGAAAGAAGGTGTCCAATGAACGGATCACGCAGAAAGTGGTTGGGCAAGGCATGGGGCGCAGTGCTGCTGGGCAGTGGCATCGGCATTGCCCGCCCCGTCATGGCGCAGTCCGCGCGCGCGGCGGCTGGCGCACCGCATGTCGTGCTGCTCGGGCAATCGGTGCCGCTCACGGGCAGTGCCTACGAGATCGGCACCGCCTTCGCTGCCGGCAGCCGCCTCGCGGTGAGCCAGTTCAACGAACGCAACGCCGCCAATGGCCTGCAGCTGAAACTGCTGCAGCTCGACGATGGCTACGACGCGGCCCGCGCGGCCGCCAACGCGCGCACCCTGCTCACCACCCACAAGGCCGACATGCTCTTCGGCTTCGTCGGCACGGCCAGCAGCGAGGCCGGCGCCAACGTTGCGACGCAGCAGGGCAGCCTGCTGTTCGCGCCCTTCGCGGCCTCCGACACGCTGCGCGGCGTCGACCATCCCAACGTGTTCCACGTGCGGCCCGGCATGATCGACGAGGCCCTCAAGATAGTGAAGCAGTGCGCCACCGTGGGGCAGACCCGCGTGGCGCTGGTGGGCGACGACGACGCGATGGGCCGCGCCGGCCTCGCGGCCGTCGAGCAGGCCATCAGCGAACTCAAGCTGACGCCGCTGGTGGCGACGGCACTGGTGCCGCCGACCGGCGACAAGCTCGACGCAGCCTTGAAGACGGTGCAGCAGCAGTCGCCCCAGGCCATCGTTCTGGTGTCGCTCTCGGGCACCACGGCCAACGCCATCCGCAAGCTGCGCAAGAGCGGCTATGCGGGCAACTTCATGGCCTTCTCCATCGTCGGCATCGACCCGCTCTACGCCACGCTCGGCAAGGACATCGGGGGCATCGTGATCTCCCAGGTGGTGCCCTCGCCGCGGCCATCGGCCATTCCGATCGTCAAGGAATACCTTGCGGCCGTCGACAACTCCGACCAGACCGCGTCGTACGAAGGCCTCGAAGGCTTCATCGCGGCCAAGGCGGCCGGCGAGGCCGTGCGCCGCGCGGGCCGCGGCTTCAACACGGCGAGCCTGCTGCGCGTGATGTCCGGCATGACCGACTACGACGTGGGCGGCTTCCGCATCAACCTGCGCCCGGGCCTGCGCGACAACGTGCGCAGCATCGACCTCATCAGCATCTCCGCCGACGGCCGCGTATTGCGCTGACGCCGGCGCACGGGCTCAACCCGTGCTCACCAGCGCCTGCAGCGCATCGATCGACCGCAGCTCGATGCGCCCGTAGCCCAGTGCGACGACGCCCTCGCCTGCCAGCGCATTGAGCTCCTTCGACAGCGTCTGCCGCGTCACGCCCAGCATCATGGCAAGCGCCTCCTGAGGCAGCTGCAGTTGGTGCCGCAGGTGCACCGATTGCGTGGCATCGCCGCGCGCCAGCACCAGCAGCCGGTGCGCCACGCGGGCGCGCAGGCTGCGCAGCATGGCGTCTTCCGTCAGGCCGTAGAGCATGCGCACGCGCGCCGCCAGCATCGCGGCGATGGCGTTGGAGAAGACCACGTCTCGCATCAGCTGCACGAAGGCCGCGGGCGGCACCGCGAGCAGGTCGAGCGCCTCCAGCGCGGTGGCGTCGTGCGTGCGCGGCGAGCCGTCGATCAGCGTGATCTCGCCGAACCAGTTGCCGGGCTCCAGCACCGCGAGGATGGCCTCGCGCCCGTCCTGCCGCAGGGACGAGATCTTGATGGTGCCCGCCACCAGCCCATAGAAGCCGCCGCCGGCCGCGTGAATGGGATCGCCCTGGCGAAACACCATCGCGCCGCGCCGTGCATGGATGAGCTCGGCCGCGCCGAGCAGCGCCTCCCGTTGCGGGCGCGGAATGCTGGTGAACCATGGATTGCCCTCGAGGGCGCCGCGATGCGCGGCAGAGAGGCGGGGTTTGGACGAAGTGGCCATGCGGGCGGGGGTTTACCAGAACCCTGCATTGTCAAATTCTTGACAGTTCCAGGTCAAGCGCAGGCATACAGTGACCGGCACCCACAAGAACGGAGACCTCACGATGAGCAACGCACGCGCAAGTTTCAGGAGCATGCAGGAAAGCACGCGCGAAGACTGGCAGCTGATCGGCGGCGAGTTCATGCAGTTCGCGGGCGGCCTGCCCGCACGCGTGATCAAGCACCTGCAGATCCTCGAAGGCGACTACGGCGGCTTTCCGGTCGACCGCTACACCCATTCGCGGCAGACCGCCACCCGCGCACTGCGCGATGGCCGCGACGAGGAGTACGTGGTGTGCGCGCTGCTGCACGACATCGGCGACACGCTCGGCAGCTTCAACCACCCCGACATCGCCGCCGCCATCCTCAAGCCCTTCGTGAGCGAAGCCAACCACTGGATGGTGCAGCACCACGGCATCTTCCAGGGCCACTACTTCTTCCATCACATCGGGCTGGACCGCGACATGCGCGACAGCTTCAAGGACCATCCGCACTACGAGCGCACGGCCGAGTTCTGCGCGCTCTACGACAACCCCGCTTTCGACCCCAAGGCCGAGACCCTGCCGATCGGCGAATTCGAGCCCATGCTGCGCCGTCTGATGGCGCAGCCGAAGCAAAGCATCTACAAGGCGGCCTTGCAAGAGCCGGCTGCGGCCTGATGCCGAATTCCACAACCTCCAAAGGACACCACACCATGAACGCCGCCACCCAACCCGAAATCCAGAAACTCGTCTCCGCCGAGGAATGGCAGTTGCGCGTCGACCTCGCCGCCTGCTACCGCCTCGTGGCGCTGTACGGCTGGAGCGACCTGGTGTTCACGCACATCAGCGCACGCATCCCCGGTCCGGAGCACCACTTCCTGATCAACCCCTACGGCCTGATGTTCGACGAGATCACCGCGTCGAGCCTGGTGAAGGTCGACCAGCAGTGCAACAAGATCATCGACTCACCCTACCCCGTGAACCCGGCCGGCTTCGTGATCCACAGCGCCGTGCATGCCGCGCGCGAAGACATCCAGTGCGTGCTGCACACCCACACCAAGGCCGGCATTGCCGTGAGTGCGCAGAAAAACGGCGTGCTGCCCATCAGCCAGCAGTCGACCTTCGTGCTGGCCTCGCTGGCCTACCACGACTACGAAGGCGTGGCCTTCCGCGACGACGAGAAGCCGCGCCTGCAGGCCGACATGGGGAGCGCCAACTTCCTCATGCTGCGCAACCATGGCCTGCTGACCTGCGGCAAGACCATCGCCGACGCCTTCCTCTCGATGTACACCTTCGAGAACACTTGCCAGATCCAGATCGCGGCGCAGTCCGGCGGCACCGAACTCACGCAGGTGAACCCCAAGATCGTCGAGGGCGTGGGCCAGGCAATGAAGGTGCAGACCGGCGGCATGGGCGGCCAGTTCGTCTGGCCTTCGCTGATCCGCAAGCTCGACCGCATCGACGACAGCTACAAACAATAAGACGCGCGTCGCCCGCTGTTTTCGCGGCCGACGGCGCCTGCGCGATGATCGGGCGATGGAACTCCGGCAACTGCGCTACTTCGTCAAGGTCTGCGAGCTGCGCAGCATGGGCCGCGCGGCGGTCGAGCTGGGCGTGGTCACGTCGGCTCTGAGCCAGCAGATCAGCCGGCTCGAAAGTGAACTCTCGACGCGGCTGCTGCGCCGCCATTCGACCGGCGTCATGCCCACCGACGCGGGCCTGGCCTTCCTGCACCAGGCGCAGCTCACGTTGCGCCACGCCGACGACGCCGTGCGCGCCGCCCAGCAGGCGCGCCTGTCGGGCCATGTGAGCGTGGGCCTGGCGCCCACCACCGCCACCGTGCTGGGCGTGCCGCTGATGCAGGCCATGCAGGCGCGTTATCCGGAGGTGCGCCTGCACATGGTCGAGGCGCTGTCGGGCCACCTCACGACGATGCTGCACGCGCGCCAGCTCGACCTGGCCGTGCTGTTCCAGACCGACACGCCGCGGCGCTGGAGCGTAGCGCCGCTGCTGGCCGAAAAGCTCTTCGTGATCGCCTCGCCCACGCTGTCACCGCGCCCCACCGGTGCGAAGGTGCGACTGTCGCAGCTGGCCGAGGTGCCGCTGATCCTGCCCAGCGGCAGCCACGGCCTGCGCGCCACGCTGATGGCCGCCTTTGCGCGGGCGCGCGTGGCGCCGCGCATCGTGGCGGAGGTCGACGGCCTCGCGCTGCTGATGGACGCTGTGCGCGCCGGCCACGGCGCCACCATCCAGCCCGGCGCCGCCACGGCGCGGCACGACCGCGACGATCTCGTGCTCACGCAGATTTCCGATGCGCACGTGGGCCGGCGCAACCTGCTCGTGAGCCTGTCAGACGATGAACTCTCGCCCGCCGCGCTGGCCGCGCGCGTGGTGGTGGCCGAGACCGCGCGCACGCTGGTGCGCGAAGGCCGTTGGGCCGGCGCAAGTCTTCTCGATCACTGAACACCTGTTGCTTCTTTCGGCCTTTCGCGTGAAGGCTACGCTCCCTAAAGTCTCCTGCATTCCAAGGAGACCCACGAGTGATAGACGTACTGGTTGTCGGTGGCGGCAATGCCGCGCTGTGCGCCGCGCTGATGGCGCGCGAGGCCGGCGCTTCGGTGCTGCTGCTGGAGGCTTCGCCCAAAGAATGGCGCGGCGGCAATTCGCAGCACACCCGCAACCTGCGCTGCATGCACGACGCGCCGCAGGATGTGCTGGTCGATGCCTACCCTGAAGAGGAGTATTGGCAAGACCTGCTGAAGGTGACCGGCGGCCTCACCGACGAGCACCTGGCGCGGCTGGTGATCCGCGCCTCGTCGAACTGCCGCGACTGGATGCGCAGCCACGGCGTGCATTTCCAGCCGCCGCTGTCGGGCGCGCTGCACGTGGCGCGCACCAATGCCTTCTTCATGGGCGGCGGCAAGGCGCTCGTCAACGCCTACTACCGCAGCGCCGAAAGGCTGGGCGTGCAGATCCGCTACGACACGCCCGTAGCGTCGGTCGAACTCGACGGTGACCGCTTCGTCGCCGTGCGCACCGAAGCCGGCGAGCGGATCGCGGCGAAGAGCTGCGTGCTGGCCTCGGGCGGTTTCGAGTCGAACCGCGAATGGCTGCGCGAAGCGTGGGGCCGAAACGAGCGCGGCGAATGGCCGGCCGACAACTTCCTGATCCGCGGCACGCGCTTCAACCAGGGCGTGCTGCTCAAGCACATGATCGATGCGGGCGCCGACAGCATCGGCGATCCATCACAGGGCCACATGGTGGCCATCGACGCGCGCGCGCCGCTGTACGACGGCGGCATCTGCACGCGCATCGATTGCGTGTCGCTCGGCGTGGTGGTCAACCGCGACGCACAACGCTTCTACGACGAAGGCGAAGACTTCTGGCCCAAGCGCTATGCAATCTGGGGCCGGCTCGTGGCGCAGCAGCCGGGGCAGATCGCTTGGTCCGTCATCGACCAACAGGCGGTGGGCCGCTTCATGCCGCCGGTGTTCAGCGGCACACAGGCGAACTCGCTCGGCGAACTCGCGCAGAAGCTCGGCCTGGACGAAGCCGCCTTCGTTCGCACCGTGCAGGACTACAACGCCGCCTGCCGCGTCGGCCGCTTCGACCACACCGCGCTGGACGACTGCCACACCGAAGGCCTCGCACCCGCCAAGACGCACTGGGCGCGGCCGATCGACACCGCGCCCTTCTACGCCTATCCCGTGCGCCCCGGCATCACCTTCACGTATCTCGGCCTGAAGGTGGACGAGACCGCCGCCGTGCGCTTCGGCGGCCGGCCGAGCCCCAACCTCTTCGTGGCCGGCGAAATGATGGCCGGCAACGTGCTGGGCAAGGGCTACACGGCCGGCGTCGGCATGAGCATCGGCACGGCCTTCGGGCGCATCGCCGGCACGCAGGCGGCGAACGCTGCAAAGAACATTTCAACGCAATCCCCGGAGGCCGCCCTTGCAGCAGCTCACTGACCTTGTTGCACGCGCCCGTGCCGATGCCGACGGCATCGGCGGCAGCCCCGCGTCGCGCGTGATCCCGATCCAGCCCGCCCTGCCGCTGACCGCGTCCGAAGGCGAGGTCGCGCGCATCCTGCAGATCTGCAACGCCTGCCGCTACTGCGAAGGCTTCTGCGCCGTGTTCCCCGCGATGACGCGTCGACTCGAGTTCGGCAAGGCCGACACACACTACCTCGCGAACCTCTGCCACAACTGCGGTTCGTGCCTGCATGCCTGCCAGTACGCGCCGCCGCACGAGTTCGCGGTGAACGTGCCGCAGGCGATGGCGCAGGTGCGACTGCAGACCTACCACGACTACGCCTGGCCGCCCGTGATGGGCGCTCTCTACAAGAAGGCCGGGCTCACCGTCGCGCTCGCACTGGCGGGCGGGCTGGCGCTGTTCCTCGTGCTGGCCGTGGCGATGTCGGGCTCGCTGCTGCACGACCCGCTTGCGGGCAACTTCTACGCGATCTTTCCGCACAACTTCCTCGCCTTGGTGTTCGGCGCGGTGTTCCTCTTCGTGATGTTCGCGCTGGCGATGGGCACGCGCCGCTTCTGGCGCGAGGTGTCGCCCGCGAACGATCCGGGCAATGCCCCCGACCTGCCGGGCGTGCGCCGCGCGGCCGGCGCCGAGGCCGCGCACGACGCGCTGCGCCTGAAGTACCTGGGCGGCGGCCACGGCGAGGGCTGCAACAACGACGACGACCGCTTCACCCTCTGGCGCCGGCGCTTCCATCACTTCACCTTCTACGGCTTCATGCTGTGCTTCGCCTCGACCTGCGTGGCGACGCTCTATCACTACCTGTTCGACCTGCACGCGCCCTACGCGCTCACGAGCCTGCCGGTGCTGCTGGGCACCGCGGGCGGCGTTGGCCTCGCGATCGGCCCCGTCGGCCTGCTGTGGCTGAACCTGCGTCGCCACGCCGCGCACGGCGACGCGGCGCAGCGGCCGATGGACCGCGGCTTCATCGCGCTGCTGCTGCTCACGAGCCTCACCGGCCTGGCATTGCTGGCCTGGCGCGACACCCGCTTCATGGCGCTGCTGCTCGCGGTGCACCTGGGCGTGGTGATGGCGCTCTTTCTCACACTGCCCTACGGCAAGTTCGCGCACGGCATCTTCCGCTGCGCGGCGCTGCTGAAGTTCGCCATCGAGAAGCGCCTGCCGAGCCGGCTGCGGCTGGGCGCGGACTGACCGACCCGACTCCTGCCATTTCACAACAACACCGAGACCTCACGACCATGAACCGACGCACCTTCCTTCGCACCACCATCGCCGCGTTGATGCTCGCCAGCGGCGCGGCATCCGCCGCCGACTGGCCGACGAAACCCATCACGCTCGTCGTTCCCTTCGTGGCCGGGGGTACCACCGACATCGTCGCGCGCACCATCGGCCAGAAGCTCTCCGAATCGCTCAAGCAGCCGGTGATCGTCGACAACCGCGGCGGCGCGGGCGGCACCGTGGGCGCGACCATCGCGTCGAAGGCGCCGGCCGATGGCTACACGCTGTTCCTCGCCACCATTGCACACGCGATCGCGCCGGGCCTCTACAAGAAGCTCGCCTATGACTTCCAGCGCGACTTCGATCCCGTCGCGCTCGCAGCGTCCACGCCCAACGTGCTGATCGTCAACGAGAAGGTGCCCGCCAGGACGGTGGCCGAACTCGTCGCGTACATCAAGGCCAACCCCGGCAAGGTCAACTTCGGCTCGGCCGGCAACGGCAGCACCGAGCACATCTCGGGCGAACTGTTCCGCTCGATGACGAAGACCGACATCGTGCACGTGCCCTACAAGGGCGGCGCGCCGATGATGGCCGATCTGATGGGCGGCCAGATCCAGATGGCCATCGAGACCAGCCCCTCGGCTTCGCCGCATATCCGCGCCGGCAAGGTGCATGCGCTGGCCGTGACAACGAAGACGCGCGCGCCCGCCTACCCCGGCGTGCCCACGCTCGACGAGGCCGGCCTCAAGGGCTACGACATGACGACGTGGTTCGCGCTCATGGCGCCGCACGGCACGCCGCCCGAGATCGTGCAGCGCCTGAACACCGAACTCGCCCGCGCGCTGCAACAGCCCGATGTGATCAAACGTTTCGAGGAACAGGGTGTAACGGCCGGCAACATGAAGCCTACGGAACTGGCCAACTTCATCGGCACCGAGACGACCAAGTGGGTCAAAGTGGCGAAGGAAGCCGGCGCCACCGCCGAGTAAGCGGGCCGGCTCGGACAAGCCCCTACGGCCAGGGCGGAAACCCGCTGGCCGGGGCCGGCGTGCGTTGTCTGCAGAATAGAGGGCCATGCACGTTCGAAAAGCTGCGGTTCCCGCCCTCGTCCTCCTCCTTTCCGCACTCTCCCTCCCCGCCCTGCTTCCCCCCGCCACCGCGGCGGCCGCTCCCAAGGACCTTCAACCCTCCCGCTCGCCCGACGCCGCCGAGGCCCGCATCGAGTCCCTCATCGCCCGCATGACGGTGCAGGAGAAGGCCGGCCAGCTGAGCCTGTACGGCCCGGCTGACATCGACACCCCCAACAACCCGCAGGCCGGCTCGCGCAATGCGCAGCAGGAAACCGCCGACGTGCGCGCCGGCCGCCTCACCGGCCTGTTCAACAACGCTGGCCTCGAGAGCAAGCGGCGGCTGCAGCAGATGGCGGTAAGCGAGTCGCGCCTGGGCATTCCGCTGATCTTCGGCGCCGACGTGATCCACGGCTTTCGCACCATGTTCCCGATGCCGCTGGCCGAGGCGTCGAGCTGGGAGCCCGCGCTCGCCGAGCGCACCGCGCGCGCCGCGGCGGTCGAAGCCACGGCTGACGGCTTCCGCTGGACTTTCGCGCCGATGGTCGATGTCGCGCGCGACGCGCGCTGGGGCCGCGGCCTCGAAGGCGCGGGCGAAGACGCGTATCTCTCCAGGCAGTTCGCCGCCGCGCGCGTGCGCGGCTTCCAGGGCCCCGACCTCTCGCGGCCCGACGCCATGCTGGCCACGCCCAAGCACTTCGCGGCCTACGGCGCGGCCGAGGGCGGACTCGACTACAGCGTGAGCGACATCTCCGAGCGCACGCTGCGCGAGGTGTACCTGCCGCCCTTCCGCGCGGCATTGGACGCGGGCGCGCTGTCGATCATGAGCGCCTTCAACGAGATCGGCGGCGTGCCCTCCACCGCCAACCCCGCGCTGCTCACGGGCGTGCTGCGCGACGAATGGAAGTTCAAGGGCTTCGTGGTGTCCGACTACACGGCCGACGAGGAACTGGTGGAGCACGGCTACGCCGCCAACCCGCGCGAAGCGGCCAGACAGGCCTTCATGGCCGGCACCGACGTGAGCATGCAGAGCGGCCTGTACGCGCGCTACCTGCCCGAGCTGGTGGCTTCGGGCGAAGTGCCGATGGCACGGCTCGACGACGCGGTGCGCCGCGTGCTGCGCGTGAAGCAGAGGCTCGGCCTGTTCGACGACCCCATGCGCGGCCTCGACGGCCCACCTGCCGCGCAACGCACCGAGAACCCCGAATTCATCGCGCTGGCCCGGGAGAGCGCGCGCCGCTCCATCGTGATGCTGAAGAACGAGCGCGCGCTGCTGCCGCTGTCCAAGGCCGGCACGAAGATCGCGCTGATCGGCCCCTTCGCCGAGGGCACTGTCGATCTGATGGGCGCCTGGAGCCTGTCCCCGGGCCAGTCGGCGCCGGTGGGCGTCGACCAGGGCCTGCGCGCGGCACTGGGGGCCGATTCGTCGGTGAACGTCGTGCGCGGCTCGGGCATCGAGTCGGCGCTGCCCGGCGGCATCGACGCCGCGGTGGCCGCCGCGCGCGATGCCGACGTGGTGCTGCTGGCCATCGGCGAGAGCCAGAAGATGTCGGGCGAGGCGCGCTCGCGCACCGACATCGGCTTGCCGCAGGCGCAGCAGGACCTGGCCGAAGCCGTGGCCGCCACCGGCAAGCCGGTGGTCGTGCTGCTGAGCAACGGCCGCGCGATGGCGCTCAAGGGTGCGGTGCGCGATGCGCGCGCCATCCTCGTCACGTGGTTCCTGGGCGTGCAGACCGGCAACGCGATCGCCGACGTGGTGTTCGGCGACTTCAATCCCTCGGGCCGCCTGCCCGTGAGCTTTCCGCAGACGGCGGGACAGGTGCCCTACTACTACGGCCACAAGCGCACCGGCCGCCCCTCGCCCGAGAACGCACCGGGCACGGCCTTCAGGACCCGCTACCTGGACGCGACCAACGAAGCGCTCTACCCCTTCGGCTTCGGCATCGGCTATGCACCGGTGCACTACGACGGCGTGGAGCTGAGTTCGGAGCGCCTGCCGCTGTCGGGCACGCTGCGCGTGCGCGCCACCGTCAGCAACACCGGCCAGCGCGAGGCCGAGGAAGTGGTGCAGCTCTACATCGCCCAGCGCGCCGCCAGCGTGACCCGGCCCGTGCGCGAGCTCAAGGAATTCCGCAAGGTCGACATTGCGCCCGGCGCATCGACGGTCGTCGAGTTCGCACTCACGGCCGACGACCTGGCATTCGTCGGCCGCGACATGAAGCCGGCCGTGGAACCCGGCGATTTCGATCTCTGGGTGGGGCCTTCGGCCGCGGGCGGCATTCGCAAGCAGTTCGCTCTCACGCGGGAGTGAAGCTGTCGACGCCCGTCAGGGGCAGTGCGTCGTGCGGCAGTTTCAGTCAAGCCCGTGGAACACGCTGTCGTCCGGCCCGATGTGCGAGGGCGGCGTCCAGGCGGCGTCGCGCATCGAGCGGCTCACGAGCTTTTCCACGCCCAGCAGCGTGGCGAAGATCGCCATGCGCACCGGGATGCCGTTGTCGGTCTGGCGGAAGATGGCTAGGCGCGGGTCGTTGTTCAGGTCGACGCTGAGGTCGTGCGAGCCGGGGCGGCTGTCGCGCGGCAGCGGGTGCATCACCACCACATCGGGCTTGCAGGCCGACTCGACGAGCGCGCGGTTGATCTCGAAGGCGTTGTCGAAGCCTTCCAGCACTTCGTCGTGCGCGAAGCGTTCCTTCTGGATGCGCGTGGCGTAGATGATGTCGGCGACGGCCAGCGCCTGCGCGGGCGTGGCGGCGGTCTCGACCACGTGGCCGTTGCGGCTCACGGCGTCCACGATTTCCGCCGGCATCGCGAGCGAGGGCGGCGAGATGAGCGTGAACTTCAGCCCCTTGTACAGAGCGAGCAGCTTGATGAGCGAGTGCACGGTTCGCCCGTATTTCAGGTCGCCGACCATGGCGATGTGCGCACCGTCCACCAGCTTGCCCAGGCGCGAGAACTCGCGCTGAATGGTGTACAGGTCTAGCAGCGCCTGGCTCGGATGCTCGCCGGGTCCGTCGCCGCCGTTGATGACCGGCACGTTGGTGGCGCGTGCGAACTCCGCCACCGAGCCCTGCTCCGGATGCCGCACCACGATGGCGTCGACATAGCCGCTGATCACGCGGCTGGTGTCATAGATCGATTCGCCCTTGGCCATCGACGAGAAGGTGAAGCCGGTGGTGTCGCACACCGAGCCGCCCAGCCGGCAGAACGCCGCACCGAAGCTCACACGCGTGCGCGTGCTGGCCTCGAAGAAAAGGTTGGCGAGTACGGCGCCTTCGAGCACGCGGCTGACCTTGCGCCGCCGCGCGATGGGCTGCATGACATCGGCCAGCTGGAACAGCTCGTCGATGGCGTCGCGATTGAACTGGCTGACCGAGAGCAGGTGGTGCGCGCCCTCGACCGCCATCGACTTGCGAAAGGCGCCTTCATATGCGCTTTGCGTATATTCACTGCGTCGACCGTCCGAAGCCAGGATTTCGCTCACGAAGCGGCGAGCGACCTCGGGCATGGCCCTGAATTCGTTGGATTCATCGGGAAGCAGCCAGGCGTCGAGCGCTCTTCTTCGGCTGCCGATGCGCTCGGCGAAAGCGTCGCGCGTCATGTTGAGTTGACGCATCGCGTCGCGGAGGAGCACCTGTTGCGGCATGTTCATGGACCGCAAATATATACTCAATGCGTATACTTGAAAAGCACAGGCGAAAAAAACGGGCCCGAGGCCCGTTTTTGTCTTGCGCACACCCGCAGGTGTCGCGGCTTTGGCTTACAGGCCGGCCTGGCGCGTGAACGACACGCTGGGCTTCTTGTAGGCTTGCGGCACTTCGTCGCGGTAGAACGCGCGGCGATCGAGGCTGGCCAGCGGGTCGTGAGCCTTGGCAACGGCTTCGGCTTGCACGGTCGCGCGGTTGGCGGTCGACGTGAAGGTCTGTGCGCCAGCGCTAGAGGCATCGGCGTACTCGTTGCCAGCGCGTGCGGCGGCAGCGGCTTGCGGTGCGACTTCGGCGCGGCTGACAGAAGAGTTCACGACGTGCACGCCGTCGTAGGTTTCTGCATGGGCTCCGGCAGCGGCCAGGAGCGAGAGAGCAGCAGCAGCGAGGATCTTCGAGGCATTCATTTCAATCTCCTTCAGGTGGTTGGTTGGTGAGGAGAAGTTTGATCCTGAAAAGCCTCGGAAAACGCCGGCAAAAGGAACCACGGCGTTCACGGGATTGAAACAATCGAGCCCTTGAAAAACAGCCGGTCTTCAGTGGCTGATCATCCACGGTCGCCGTGACGGCGCGGACTTGGCCCCGCTCGGCGCCGTCACCGTCGCGCCTCGTTTGCCCGAGCCGCAGCAGCCGCACCCCGCCGGATGCTTGAAGCGCGCATAGTCGCGCGAGCTGCCCGGCTCGTGCCGCGCGCGCTCGTTGGTTTCCATGGCGCGGCGCGTGCCCGAGGCCATCAGCGCGAGCCGCGGCGCGGCCGACAGCACGCGCGGCGAAGCGCATCTGCAATCGGGGCACGCAGCCGGCTCGTCGCGCAGGCCTGAGGGCCGCAACGCCTCGAAGCCGCCGCACTGCCCGCAGGCATAGTCGTAGGTCGGCATGGCTGGCTTCAGCGCAGGTCGTGCGACAGCGGCATGTCGATGCTGCCGTCGATGAACTTTACCGGGCCCGATGCGTTCGGGTTGATGTCGAAGTCGAAGATGCCCGTGGGCAGCCACAGCGTGGCGCACGAGTTGGGCACGTCGACCACCCCGCTGATGTGGCCCTGTACCGGCGCCGTGCCCAGGATCGAATAGGCCTGCGCAGCCGAGTAGCCGAACTTCTTCAGGTACTCGATGGCGTTCAGGCAGGCCTGGCGGTAGGCCACGTTCACGTCGAGGTAGTGCTGCTTGCCGCTCTCGTCGACGGAGATGCCTTCGAAGATCAGGTAGTCGTTGTACTGCGGCGTGATTGGGCTGGGCTTGAAGATCGGGTTCTTGATCCCGTACTTGGCCATGCCGCCCTTGATGAGCGTGACCTTCATGTGCACCCAGCCGGCCATCTCGATGGCACCGCAGAAGGTGATCTCGCCGTCGCCCTGGCTGAAGTGCAGGTCGCCCACGCTCAGGCCCGCGCCGTCGACGTACACGGGGAAGAACACCTTCGAACCGCGCGACAAATCCTTGATGTCGCAGTTGCCGCCGTGCTCGCGTGGCGGCACGGTGCGCGCGCCTTCGGCGGCGGCCTTGGCGCGGGCTTCACCGGTCATCTTGCCCATGTGGGCAGTGCCTGCAAACGGCGGGTTCGCGAGGCCGGGCACGCGCTCCGGATCGGTGGCGATGAGGGCCTTCTCGCGCTCGTTCCACATGTCGAGCATGGGCTTGTCGGGCAGGCAGCCGATCAGGCCGGGGTGGATCAGCCCCGCGAAGTTCACGCCCGGAACGTGGCGCGAACTGGTGAACATGCCCTTGAAGTCCCAGATCGATTTCTGCGCTTCGGGAAAGTGGTCGGTCAGGAAACCGCCGCCGTTCTTCTTCGAGAAGAAACCGTTGAAGCCCCAGAGGCTGTCCTGCTTGGCGCCGATGTCGAGCAGATCGACCACCAGCAGGTCGCCGGGCTCCGCGCCCTTCACGCCCACGGGGCCCGAGAGGTAGTGCACGGTGCTCAGGTCGATGTCGCGCACATCGTCGGCGCTGTCGTTGTTCTTGATGAAGCCGCCGGTCCAGTCGAAAGTCTCGAGGATGAAGTCGTCGCCCGGGTTGACCCAGCAGGCCATCGGAATGTCCGGATGCCAGCGGTTGTGGATGTTCTCGTTCTCGACGGGCGACTTGGTCAGGTCGACCTTGATCAGCGTGTCAGTCATGTGCAGTGGCTCCTGGTTGGGTTGGTGTGGTCAGGTCAAACGGAGAGATAGGCCTTGATGTGGTCGACATCGGTCTTGTCGCGCGCGGTCTCGTGCACTAGCCGGCCGCCTTCGATGACGAAGAGCCTGTCGGCCACATCCATCGCGAAACTGAGCACCTGCTCGGACACGACGATGGTGATGCCGCGCAGCTTGCGGATCTCGTTGAGCGCCTTGGCGATGTCCTTGATGATCGAAGGCTGGATACCTTCCGTGGGCTCGTCGAGCAGCAGCACCTTGGGGTCGGTGACGAGGGCGCGCGCAATCGCCAGCTGCTGCTGCTGGCCGCCGGAGAGGTTGCCGCCTTTGCGGCTCTTCATGTCCCACAGCACGGGGAACAGCGCGTAGATTTCCTCGGGGATGCGGCGGGTCTTCGAGTTCTCCAGGCCGGTCTGGATGTTCTCCTCCACCGTGAGCGTCGGAAAGATCATCCGGCCCTGCGGTACGTAGGCGATGCCCTTGGCGACGCGGCGAAAGCTCTCGTCGCGCGACACGTCCTTGCCTGCTACCTCGATGCGCCCGCTCTTCAAGGGCAAGATTCCCATCAGGCCCTTGAACAGAGTGGTCTTGCCCATGCCGTTGCGGCCCATGATGGCGATGGTTTCGTTGGCATGGCCCTCGAACGAGATGCCGTGCAGGGCCTCGCTCTGGCCATAGGCTACGTGCAGGTCTTCGACCTTCAGCATGATGTTGCTCATGTTTTTTATTTCCGGGTTTTGACGTTCTTGGCGAGTGCGCAGGCCACCGGGTACTCCCCTCCGCGAATGTCCCCCGGCCTTCGGCCTCCTCCTTTATTTCGCTGCGGGGAGCACCCGGCGCCCTGCGCACGATGGACGCAGCGCTTGTGCTGGCCGATCAACGAGTGCTCTGAACGATCACGTCGATGGTGGGCTTCTTTTCTCGAAATAAAGGAGGAGGCCGAAGGCCGGGGGACATTCGAGAAAAGAAGCACGCCGTCGGCGTGATCGCGCCCTGAACAGCGCCCACCGAAAAGACTCGAAAAGCAAACAGCCATCTAGTGCCCCAGATAAACGTCGATGACCTTCGGATCGGCCTGCACCTTCTCCATCGGCCCTTCGGCAAGGATTTTTCCCTGGTGCATCACCGTGACCTTGTGCGCGATCTGCTTCACGAAGGCCATGTCGTGCTCGATGACGATCACCGCGCGGTTCTGGCAGATGCGCTTGAGGAGGTCGGCCGTGAGTTCGCGTTCGCGCGCGCTCATGCCGGCGATGGGCTCGTCGAGCATCAACAGCTCGGGCTCCTGCATCAGCAGCATGCCGATCTCGAGCCACTGCTTCTGGCCGTGGCTCAGCAGGCCGGCCTCGGTGTCGAGCTTGTCGGCAAGGCCGATGTCTTCGGCAATGGCCTGCACCTTGTTCTTGACCTCGTCGTCGCACCTGAAGGCCAGCGCGCCGAACACCGAGCGGCCCTTCGGGAATGAGACCTCCAGGTTCTGGAACACCGAGAGGTTCTCGTAGATCGACGGCGTCTGGAACTTGCGCCCGATACCCAGCCGCACACGCTTGTGTTCGGCCATCTTCGTGAGCTCGGTGTTGTTGAACTTGATGCTGCCGGCGCTTGCACGCGTCTTGCCGCAGATCAGGTCGAGCAGCGTGGTCTTGCCGGCTCCGTTGGGGCCGATGATCACGCGCAGCTCGTTGCGGTCGATGTACAGCGTGAGGTCGTCGATGGCCTTGAAGCCATCGAAGGACACGGTGAGGTCTTCCACGGCGAGCGCGAAGTCGGTGTTGCTCATGAGGGTGTGGCTCCGGGTTCAGGCGCGCTGGCTGCCGACGCCGTCGGGCAGAGTGGGTTCGGATGGTGTTGCTGCGGGTGCCACGGGTGCGGCGACCGCCGGTCGCTTGACTGCCGCATCGCGCAAGGCTTGACGGCGCGATTTCCACCACGGCCGGATCTTTTCTTCCCACAACCCCGCGAGCCCCATCGGGAAGGCCATGGTCACGCCGATGAAGAGCCCCGCCATCAGGAACAGCCACAAGTCCGGAAAGCTCTCCGAGAACAGCGTCTTGCCCGCATTCACCAGCAGCGCGCCATACACCGCGCCCACCAGGCTCATGCGCCCGCCCACCGCACAGAAGATCACCATCTCGATCGAAGGCACGATGCCCACGAAACTCGGCGACATGAAACCCACCTGCAGCGCGAACATCGCACCACCGATGCCCGAAAGCCCGGCTGCCAGGCAGAAGATGAAGACCTTGAAGTTCGACACGTCGTAGCCCGAGAAGCGCACACGGTCTTCCTTGTCGCGCATGGCGAGCAGCAGCGTGCCGAGCTTGCTGGTCTGTATCCAGCGACACAGCACGATGCTCGCCACCAGCAGGCCGACGCAGACGTAATACAGCACGTACTTGGCGCCGTCGGTGCGCGTGTCCCAGCCCAGCATCGTCTTCAGGTCGGTCATGCCGTTCACGCCGCCCGTGTAGCCCTGCTGGCCGATGATGAGCACGGTGCAGATCAGTGCCACCGCCTGCGTGATGATCGCGAAGTACACGCCGCCCACGCGCCGCTTGAACATCGCGAAGCTCACGAGCCAGGCCAGCGCCATCGGTGCCAGCACCACCAGCGCCAGGCTCAGCGGCAGGCTCTTGAAGGGCAGCCACAGCGTGGGCAGTTCGGTGATCTGGTTCCAGTCCATGAAGTCCGGAATGCCGGGCGTGGTCTGGATCTTGGTGGAGACGGGGTCGGAGGCTTCGAGCTTGAGGAACATCGCCATCGCGTAGCCGCCGATGCCGAAGAACACGCCCTGCCCCAGGCTCAGCACGCCGCCGTAGCCCCACACCATCACGAGGCCCACGGCCACGAAAGCGTAGGTGAGGTATTTGCCCACGAGGTTGAGGCGGAAGATGTCGAGCGACAGCGGCAGCACCACCGCCAGCAGCAGCACCAGCAGCAGCACCAGCAGCAACAGGCTGCCGAGCTGGTAGCGCTGGATCGAGGCCTTGATGAAATTCATCGGAACGTTCTCCAAAACAGGAATCGGGTTCAGCGGCGGACCTTGACTGCGAAGAGGCCCTGCGGCCGCATCATCAAAATCAGCACGATCAGCGACAGCGTCAGCACCTTGGCCATCGAGCCGGTCATGAAGAACTCGGAAATCGACTGCGTCTGCGCAATGCCGAAGGCCGAGACCACCGTGCCCAGCAGGCTGGCCGCACCGCCGAAGGTGACGACCAGGAAGGCGTCGACGATGTAGAGCGAGCCCGAGGTCGGACCGGTGGAGCCGATGGTGGTGAAGGCCGCGCCGGCCATGCCCGCGATGCCGCAGCCGATGGCGAAGGTGAGCCGGTCTGTCTTCTTCGTGTCGATGCCGGTGGCGTTGGCCATGGTGCGGTTGGCGACGGTGGCGCGCACCCTGAGGCCCCAGCGGCTCTTGTGCAGCGCGATCAGCACGCCGCCAGTGACCAGTGCGGTGAGCGCCAGCACGAACAGGCCGTTGATGGGAATGTCGAGGCCTTCATGCGGCGTCCACGAGCCCATGAGCCATTCGGGCAGCGTCGGGCTCACTTCCTTCGGGCCAATGAAGGTGCGGAAAATCTGTTGCAGGCCCAGGCTCACGCCCCAGGTGGCGAGCAGCGTGTCGAGCGGTCGCTTGTAGAGGTGGCGGATGAGCACCCACTCCACGAGCCAGCCGACGATGAAGGCGAAGCCGAAAGCGAGCCCGATGGCGATCGGGAAGTAGTACGGCATGAACTCGGGCGCCAGGCTCTCAGTGACGCGCGCGGCCAGGTAGATCGAGTAGGCGCCGATGGTCATGAACTCGCCATGCGCCATGTTGATCACGCCCATCTGGCCGAAGATGATCGCCAGGCCCAGCCCCATCAGCAGCAGCACCGCGAAGAGGCTCAGCCCCGCGAAGCCCTGCATGAGGCCGATGTTCATCATGTCCGACAGAGTCATGGCAACGAATTCCGGTGGTTGGGGTATTGGCTCCTTCCCCCTCTGGGGGAAGGCTGGGATGGGGGCAGGCAGAGAGCGCCCAGTGGTAACGCCGCTTGCCCCCACCCCTGCCCTCCCCCAGAGGGGGAGGGAGAAAAACGGAGACTTACTGGTAGCCCTTCGGAAACGGATCCGGCTTGATCAACTCAGCCGACTCCGCCACCACCTTGAACGTCCCATCCAGCTGCCCCTGCCCGATGCGCGCCTTGCTCCACAGGTGGTGGTTCGCATCCAGCTTCACGTAGCCTTCCGGCGCCGTCTTCAGCTCGATGCCCGGCGAGCCGGCCACGACCTTGTCCACATCGAAGCTGCCCGCCTTCTCCACCGCCGCCTTCCACAGCCACGGCCCCAGATACCCCGCCTGCGTCACGTCGCCGATCACCGCGTCCTTGCCGTACTTCGCCTTGAAGGCTTCCACGAACTTCTTGTTGTTCGCGTTGTCCAGCGACTGGAAGTACTTCATCGACGAGTAGAAGCCCGCGAAGTTCTCGCCGCCCACGCCAGTCATTTCGTCTTCGGTCACGGCCAGCGTCAGCAGGAACTGCTTGTCGCCCGTGATGCCCGCGGCCTTCAACTGCTTGTAGAAAGCCACGTTCGAGCCGCCCACCACGGCCGCGAAGATGCAGTCGGGCTTGGCCACCTTGATCTTGTTGATCAGCGAGTTGAAGTTGGTGTGGCCCAGCGGGTAGTACTCCTCGCCCTTGACCGAGCCCTTCTGGAAATTCTCGATGTGCTTGCGCGCGATCTTCATCGAGGTGCGCGGCCAGATGTAGTCGGAGCCCACCAGGAAGAAGGTCTTGGCCTTCTTCTCCTTCGCGCCCCAGTCCAGGCCCCAGATGATCTGCTGCGTGGCTTCCTGGCCGGTGTAGATCACGTTCTTGCTCTGCTCCAGGCCTTCGTAGAAAGTCGGGTAGTACAGCAGGCCGTTCTCTTTCTCGAACACCGGCAGCACGGCCTTGCGCGAGGCGCTGGTCCAGCAGCCGAACACGGCGGCGCAGTGGTCGTTGACGAGCAGCTTCTTCGACTTCTCTGCAAAGGTCGGCCAGTCGGAGGCGCCGTCTTCCTTGATGACCTTGATCTTGCGGCCGAGGATGCCGCCCATCGCGTTGATCTGGTCGATGGCGAGCTGCTCGGCCTGGATGGAGCCGGTCTCCGAAATGGCCATGGTGCCGGAGGACGAGTGCAGCTGGCCCACCGTCACCTCGGTGTCGGTCACGGCGAGCTTGGTGGTGTTCACCTTGGCCGTGGGGAACTGTCCCTGGCCGAAGCTCAGGCCGCTCAGGCCCAACACGGGCAACGCTGCGGCGCCCTGCAGCAGACGGCGGCGGCGCAATGCCAGGGCATCGAGAGAAAGATCGGAATCACGCGACATCAGGAAACTCCAGGCAGGTTGTTGGAAAGTAAGGCCGCGCACCATCGAAGTGCATCGGACGGTGCCCCGAGCACCATGGCTGGTACTTTAGAAATCACCTGCGTACTCGCGAATACGTCATTCAACGTAGCGGTGCGCAGGCGCCCTGCCTGCAGACTCGAAGGCACGACATTGGCGGCAATGCAACCAGGGAGCGCTTCTTGCTGTGTCCGCCCTCATGCCACCGCCGCCGCGACAACCCGCCATGCAATCCGTCTCCGGACAGAAGATCTTCCGCATCCGCCGCGACTACAACGCCTGGGTCGCGAACGAAACGCTGGAGGACTACGCGCTGCGCTACACGCCGCGCAGCTTTCGCAAGTGGTCGGAGTTCCGCGTGGCGAACGCGGCCTTCGGCGCCACCTCCTTCCTGGCGCTGGAGGCCATTGGCGGCGCGATCGCCCTGAGCTACGGCTTCTCGAACGCGCTGTGGGCCATCCTCGTCGTCGGGCTCATCACCTTCCTCACCGGGCTGCCGATCTCGTACTACGCGGCGCGCCACGGCGTGGACATGGACCTGCTCACGCGCGGCGCGGGCTTCGGCTACCTGGGCTCCACGCTCACCTCGCTGATCTACGCGAGCTTCACCTTCATCTTCTTCGCGCTGGAGGCAGCCATCCTCGCGCTGGCGCTGCAGATGTACCTCGACTGGCCGCTGTGGCTGCTTTACATGGTGTCGTCGATCGTCATCATTCCGCTGGTGGCGCGGGGCATCACGCTCATCTCGGGGCTGCAGCTGTGGACGCAGCCGATCTGGATCGTGCTGTTCGTCTGCCCCTTCGTCGCGGTGATGGTGAAGAAGCCCGAGCTCTACGCCGACTTCACCGGCCTCGTGGGCCGCACCTCCGACAGCAGCGGCTTCGATCCGCTGATGTTCGGCGCCGCCGCCACGGTGGCCTTCTCGCTGGTGGTGCAGATCGGCGAGCAGGTCGACTACCTGCGCTTCCTGCCCGAGAAGACCGCCGCCAACCGCGTGCGCTGGTGGACGGCGGTGCTCGTCTCCGGGCCGGGTTGGATCGTGCCGGGCATGCTGAAGATGATGGGCGGCGCGTTTCTCGCCTTCCTGGCGCTGCAGCACGAGATACCGGCCAATCATGCGATCGAGCCCACGCAGATGTACCTCACGGGCTTCTCGTACGTGCTGCGCGACCCGGCCTGGGTGCTGGGCATCACGGTGCTTTTCGTGCTGGTGTCGCAGATGAAGATCAACTTGACGAACGCCTACGCGGGCTCGCTCGCGTGGTCGAACTTCTTCGCCCGGCTCACGCACAGCCACCCGGGGCGCGTGGTGTGGCTGGTGTTCAACGTGGTCATCGCCATCCTGCTGATGGCGCTGGGCGTGTTCGCGGCGCTGGAGCACGTGCTGGGCTTCTACAGCAACATCGCCATCGCCTGGGTCGGCGCGCTGGTGGCCGACCTGGTCATCAACAAGCCGCTGGGGTGGAGCCCGAAGACCATCGAATTCAAGCGCGCGCACCTGTACGACATCAACCCGGTCGGGCTGGTGGCGATGCTGGTGGCCGCCGCGCTGGCGATGCTGGCCTACTCCGGCGCGCTGGGCCATTGGGCGAAGGCGTTCTCGCCCTTCATCGCGCTGGCCACCGCCATGGCGCTGTCGCCGCTGCTGGCGTGGCGCACGCGCGGGCGCTATTACCTGGCGCGCCACGACATCGACCGCTGGACGCCCGGACAGAACGTGAAGTGCTCGGTGTGCGACAACAGCTTCGAGTCGGAAGACATGGCGCACTGCCCGGCCTATAGCGCACCGATCTGCTCGCTGTGCTGCACGCTCGAATCGCGCTGCCACGACCGCTGCAAGACCGACTCGCGCGCGGCCGAACAGATGAGCGGCTGGCTGCAGGCGCTGCTGCCGCCGGCGCTGTCGGCGGGGCTCAACTTCCGCGTCGCGCATTACCTGCTGATCGCCACCTCGCTCATTGCATTGCTGGCCACCGTGGTCGGCGTGGTCTATGCGCAGGAGGCGCTGGCGGGCACGAGCGATTCGGTCATGGCCACGGCCTTCCTGAAAGTGTTCGCGCTGCTCTCGGTGGTGGCCGCGGTCGCCGCATGGTGGGTGGTGCTGGGCAGCGAGAGCCGGCAGATGGCGCAGGAAGAATCGATGCGCCACAACAACCTGCTCGCGCTCGAGATCGAGGCGCACCGCCGCACCGACGCCGCACTGCAGACCGCCAAGGAAGCCGCCGAGGCCGCGAACCAGGCCAAGACGCGCTATGTGGCCGGCATGACGCACGAGTTGCGCACGCCGCTCAACAGCATCCTGGGCTACTCGCAGATCCTGCTCAAGGGCGACGCGGTCGCGCCCCCGCGCGAGGCGGTGCAGACCATTCACCGCAGCGGCGAGCACATGCTGGGCCTGATCGACGGGCTGCTCGACCTCGCGCGCATCGAGGCCGGCCGGCTGCAGCTCGAACCCGCGCCGCTCGCGCTGCCCGCCTTTCTCGACCAGCTCGTGCACATGGTGCGCCCGCAGGCCGAGAACAAGGGCCTGGCCTTCGTCTTCACGCATGCGGGGCAGTTGCCGCCGTGGGTGCACGCCGATGCGAAATGGCTGCGGCAGATCCTCATCAACCTGCTGACCAATGCCGTGCGATTCACCGACAGCGGTACGGTCACGCTGCATGTGGATGCGCGGCGCGAGGTGCTGCGCTTCGACGTGGTCGACACCGGCATCGGCGTCGCGCCGCAGGACCACCAGCGCATCTTCCTGCCCTTCGAACGCGGCGCTGCGGGCCGCCGCCGTGGCGAGCCGGGCACGGGACTGGGCCTCACCATCACCGGGCTGCTCACCTCGCTGATGGGCGGCGAGCTCAAGCTGGCGCAGACCTCGTCGCAAGGCAGCACTTTCAGCGTGCGCGTGTACCTGCGCGAGGTGGCCGACCCCGGCCCGCAGGCCAAGGCCGGCGCCTTGCGGCAGCCCGTGTCGGGCTACATCGGCGCGCGCCGCACGCTGCTGGTGGTCGACGACCAGCCCGTGCAGCGCCAGATGCTGGCCGGCATGCTCGCACCGCTGGGCTTCGAGATACGCGAGGCCGCAAGCGGCACCGAATGCCTCGACAGCCTGCGCGAAGAATTGCCCTCGGCCATCCTGCTCGACCTGACGATGGACGACATGGACGGCTGGCAGACCGCCACCTCGGTACGCGCCTCGGGCTTCGGGGACATCCCGATCATCATCGTCTCGGCCAACATGTTCGAGAACAAGAACGAGCGACTGCAAGCCGCAGGCTGCCAGGCCTTTGTGGGCAAGCCAGTGATCGAGTCGGAGCTGATCGCCACGCTGGAGCGCCACCTCGGGCTCGAATGGCTGTCGACCGCCGACGCGCTCTCGCCTCTCGCGGGTGAAGCAGAAGAAGCGCCGCAGCGCCCCCGGCAACTCGCTCTTTCGGAAGACGACCGCGCCGAACTCATGCGCCTCGTGCAAATGGGCCACGTGCGCGGCCTGCACACGGCGCTCGACCGGCTGGCAGCCGCCTCGCCCGCCGCGGCCGCCACCTGCACCTGGCTGCGCGGCATGGTCGTGCGCTTCGAACTCGACAACCTCCGCAATGCACTGGCCGAAGATGCAGACACCCTCGCCCCCTGAATCGTCATCCGAACGGCCCGTGGTGCTGGTGGTGGACGACGCGCCCAGCAGCCTCGGCATGCTGTGCGACACGCTGGAGGCCAGCGGCTACACCGTGCTGGTGGCGGTCGACGGCGAGGCCGCGCTGCAGCGGCTCGAACTCGTGGTGCCCGATGCGATCCTGCTCGACGGCCTGATGCCCGGTCTCTCGGGCTTCGAGACCTGCAGGCGCATCAAGTCCAACCCGGCGCTCGCGCACATCCCGGTGCTGTTCATGACGGGCCTGTCGGAAACCTCGCACGTGGTCGAGGGCTTCGAGTGCGGCGGCGTCGACTACGTGGTGAAGCCGATCCGCGCACAGGAGGTGCTGGCGCGGCTGCACACGCACGCGCGCAACGCCCGCATCACGCGCATGGCGCGCGACGCGGTCGATGTGGCCGGCATGGGCGTGGTGTTCGTCGACACGCGCGGACGCATCGCGTGGCGCTCGCCGCAGGCCGCGCTGTGGCTGCACGCGCTCGAAGACCCGGTGGCGCCGGGCCTGCTGCCCGCGTCGCTGGAACCGGCGCTGGCACCGGGCGCGGCCATTACCATCGGCACCGCCACGGGCATGCGGCTGTCGGTGCGCAACCTCGGCGCCGCGGCGCTCGGCGAGACGATGCTGTTGTTCGCCATCCAGCGTGAAGGCCCGGCGGCCCGGCTGGCCGATGCCGCCCTCACGCCGCGCGAGACCGAGGTGCTCTCCTGGCTCGCCAAGGGCAAGACCAACCGCGACATCGGCGACATCCTCGGCACCAGCCCACGCACGGTGAACAAGCACCTGGAGCACATCTTCGAGAAGCTGGGGGTAGAGACGCGGGCGGCTGCGGCGGCGCTGGCGAGCGGTATGTAACCCCCATGGGGTAACCGCCCCAACGGCACGGGGCTATAGGTCGCGAATACTTTGGTTGCATTCAAAATGAGAGCGCCACCGGAGTCAACAATGCTCTCAAGCCTTCTGCAGTTTCCTCCCCGCGAAAGTGCGTACAGGCGCAAGTTCCTGAACAACACGGACGAGAACCTCTTCATGGGCTCGTTCGAGAGCTTCGCGGCAGCCGAGGCCGGCGCGCCGCCTTCCAAAGCCGTGGGCTACGCCAACGCCGATGCGAGCGATCTCTACAGCCCGCAGATCTATTTCTACGACTATCCCGGCCTCTTCTGGCTGGGCCGCTCCATCGATGCGGGGCTGACGCGCGTGTTCGACCTCGGCGGACACGTCGGCATCAAGTACTACGCATTCCGGCGCGTGCTGACCTACCCCACCACCCTGCAATGGACCGTGTGCGACGTGCCAGGCGTGGTCGAGAGCGGCCGCGCGATGGCCGTGAAGCGGGAAGCCACCGCGCAGCTCGGCTTCACCACCGACTACCGCGATGCGAGCGGCTGCGACGTGCTGTATGTCTCGGGCAGCCTGCAGTACCTGCCGACGCGCATGGACGCGATTCTTTCCGCGCTGGCCGTGAAGCCGAGGCGCATCGTCATGAACACCACGGCCGTGCACCCCGAGCGCACGATCTACACGCTCAACAGCATCGGCGTGGCCGTGTGCGCCTACCGCATCCAGCACCACGACGAACTCCTGGCCGATCTCGCACGCTCGGGCTACAGGAAGCGCGACGTGTGGCGCAACGAGGGCAAGCCGATCGAGGTGCCTTTCGTCGACGGTGGCGACAAGCCGTACTACGCGGGCTGCTGCTTCGACCTCGTCGATTGATGCGCCCACCCGGCCGGGGAACTCCGGTCGGCAGATCCCGGCCGGCGGCTTGGCGCCGCCTCAGGCATCAGCGGCGGCGCAGTGCCGCCAAAAAAATCTTGACCGCCTCCGAAAAGATATTAAAGTGATATCACTTTTAACGGAGGCATCCATGCAAGAGAAGACCCCCAACACCCCCCGGCCGGTGCGAAAGGAGCGCCCCTACCGGTCGATCAACGGATACGGCGTGTGCGCGGTGGTGCTGCTGCTGATCGCCGTCGGCGTGCTGGCGATAGTGCAGCGCCTGATGCCCCTGCCGATCGGCATCCTGCTGATCGTTGTGGGCCTCGTGCTGATCCCCGGCCTCTACATGCTGCAGCCCAACGAGGGCATCATCCTCACGCTGTTCGGCGAGTACCAGGGCACCGACCGCACCGAAGGCCTGCGCTGGACCAACCCGCTGCAGAGCGGCCAGAAGATCTCGCTGCGCGCACGCAACCTCAACACGCCGCCGCTGAAGGTGAACGACAAGCGCGGCAACCCGGTGGAGATCGGCGCGGCGGTGGTGTGGAGGGTCTACGACACGGCGCAGGCCGTGTTCGAGATCGATGACTACAACAGGTTCGTCGCCATCCAGGCCGAAGCCGCGATCCGCCATCTCGCCACCCTCTACGCCTACGACAGCGGCGACGACCTGCAAAGCGAAGAGACCACGCTGCGCGCCGGGCTCGACACGGTGGCCGACGCGCTCAAGGAGGAGCTGAACCAACGCTTCGCCAGCGCAGGCGTCGAAGTGCTCGACGCCAAGCTCACCCACCTCGCGTACGCACCGGAGATCGCGCAGGTGATGCTGCGCCGCCAGCAGGCGGTGGCCATCGTCAGCGCGCGGCACCAGATCGTGGCGGGTGCGGTCGGCATGGTCGAAGCGGCGCTCAAGGGCCTGTCGGAGCGCAACCTCGTGGTACTCGACGACGAACGCAAGGCCTCGATGGTGTCGAACCTGCTGGTGGTGCTGTGCTCGGACCGCGAGACGCAGCCCGTGGTGAACACCGGTACGCTGTACACCTGAAGCCCGCTCCCGATCCCCTCGATGGCAAGTCCCGGAAAAAAATCCTACCCCCTGCGCATCGACCCGGCCCTGTGGGCCGAGATCGAACGCCTGGCGGCGCAGGAGCTGCGAAGCGCGAACGCGCAGGTCGAGTTCTTGCTGCGCGAGGGGCTGGCCAGACGCGGGCGGCTGCCGACCAAGGACGCCGACGCGCCCGACAAGCCCGCATCGCCTCGGTGATAACCCCGAATCCGCTGAGGGCGGAATGACAGCTCCGGCCTCTACGATAGGCAACGACAGGCGGCCTCCAGGCCACTGGCCTTTTCTTCCTCCCGGAGACATCGTGACAAAGCCCCTTCCTTCCCCCTTCCTCGCCCTCACCCGCCGCGCCGCCTTGCCGCTGGTCGCGGCCCTCGCGCTCGCCGGCTGCGGCGTCCTCGGCGGCGGCAACAAGCCTGCGGGCGAAGACATCCACGTCATGACCTCGGGCGGCTTCACCGCCGCCTACAACGACCTGCGCCCGGAGTTCGAGCGCAGCAGCGGCCGCACCGTCAAAACCGCCTATGGCGCCTCGATGGGCAACGCCACCGACTCGATCCCCAGCCGCTTGGCGCGCAACGAGCCGGCCGACGTCGTGATCCTCGCGCGCCCGGCGCTCGATGCGCTGGTGGCGCAGGGCAAGGTGGTGGCGGGCAGCCAGGTCGACCTGGTGCGCTCGCCCATCGGCTTTGCGGTGCGCAAGGGCGCACCCAAGCCGGACATCGGCACGGTCGACGCGCTCAAGCGCACGCTGCTCGCGGCACCGTCGATCGCCTATTCGGCGAGCGCGAGCGGCACCTACTACGAGACCGAGCTGCTCAAGAAGCTGGGCATCGAAGACCAGGTGAAGCCCAAGAGCAAGCGCATCCTGAGCGAGCGCGTGGGCTCGGTGGTGGCGCGTGGCGACGCGGCGCTCGGCCTGCAGCAGGTGAGCGAGCTGCTGCCCATCGAGGGCATCGACTACATCGGTCCGCTGCCCGCCGAGGTGCAGCTCGTGACGGTGTTCTCGGCCGGCGTCGCCACCGCATCGAAGCAGCCCGATGCGGCGCGGCAGCTGATCCGCTATCTCAACTCCCCGGCCGCGGCGCCGACCATCGCGAAGACGGGGCTGGAGCCGCTGTCGGCGCGCTGAACCGCGAAACCACGGCCCGTAAACTGGCGGCCTTCATTCCTTCCCGAAGAACGGACGCCATGACCACTCGGCCCTCTTCCGCCCTCGTGACCGCCTTTGCGCCCAGCGGCACGCTGCGCGCCTCGATCAACCTCGGCAACCCGATCCTCGCCAACAAGGACGCCGCCACGGGCGAGCCTGTCGGCGTGTCGATCGACCTTGCCCGCGAGTTCGCGCGGCGCCTTGGCGTGGGCATCGAGCTGGTGGTCTTCGAGAAGGCCGCGGCCTCGGTGGACGCGGTGAAGAACGAGAAAGCCGACATCGGCTTCTTCGCAGTCGACCCCGCGCGCAGCGAAGGGCTGCGCTTCACCGCGCCTTATGTGCTGATCGAAGGCAGCTACCTCGTGCCCGAATCGTCGGCACTGACCGACAACGCGCAGGTCGATGCCGAAGGCCATCGCATCTCGGTCGGCTCGGGCAGCGCCTACGACCTGTTCCTCACGCGCGAGATCAAGGCCGCCGAGATCGTGCGCCTCCAGGGCGCGGGGCCCGCGCTCGCTGCATTGCGGGCGGGCCAGGTCGAGGTGGCGGCGGGCATCCGGCAGCTGCTCGAAGGCGAAGCTGCCCGCGCGCCGGGCGTGCGTGTGCTGCCTGGGCGCTTCATGGTGATCCAGCAGGCGATGGGTACGCCGGCCAGCCGGGGCGCCGAGGCGCAGGCGCTGCTCGCCGCCTTTGTCGAGGAGATGAAGGCTTCGGGCTTTGTCGCCGACGCGTTGAAACGCCATCGCATCGAGGGTGCGATCGTTGCGCCGTAGTTGAGCGCTCCTGTTCGGGGCGCGTGCACAGGCCACCGGGTACTTCCCTCCGCGAATCCCCCGCCTTCGGCTCCTCCTTTATTTCGCTGCGGGAAGCACCCGGTGTCCTGCGCACGATGGGCGCAGTCGTGGTGCTGTCCGATCACTCACCGCTCTGAACCGCTCGCGCCGATGAGGTGCCTTGCGCAGCGAAATAAAGGAGGAGGCCGCAGGCCGGGGGACATTCGCGGAGCAAGGTACCTCGTCGGCGTGAGCGGCGCCCTGAACAATCAAAGCTTGTACGCCTCCACAGGCCCCTGTGAGTAAAACAGGAAGTACCCCGTCTGCGTCTTGAAGCCGTTCTTCTGCCACCCAGGAGGCACCTTGAAGATGCCGAGCTGTTCGCTCGAGATGCCGACGAAGGACGTGTTCTCCGTGTCGGTCGTGATGCGGCTCCAGCGCTCGCGCGTCACAGGCTGCATCTGCATCTTCGGCTCGCTCCATTCGGGCGTGCGCACCTTGTCGCGCATCACGTAGCGGTCGCCCTGCCGCTCGATCTTGACCAGTTCCTTGAGCGCGCCGTTCTGCTTCACGGCGTAGACGCCGACCAGTTCGGCCTCCGGCCCGCCATTGCTTGCGCCGCAAGCGCCCAGCAACATGGCGCAAGCGCCCATGGCCAGCCATTTCAATGCTGTGTTCATGATGATCCCGGTGTGATGAGGCGCGCACCGCCCTGCAGGCATGCCGGTCGGTGCGCGCCGGGGTTTCAAACAACGTTCAGCGCTTGAGGTTCTCGCGCAGCTTCAGGCCGCCCTGGAAGCGCAGCGCATGCGGGTACTCCTCCTTCTCCGCACCGGTGGCCACCGCCGCCATCTTCTGCTCGCTGACCTGCGTCTTGGCCAGCAGCGTCGCCGGCAGGTTCAGCACTCCCTTGATCTGGTCGTACTGCGCCTGCGTGATGCGCCCCACGCTCAGCAGCCGGAACGCGTCGCGCTCGATGTTCAGCAGCAGCGGCTTGTTGCCGGCAAAGCTCTGCGCCTTGGCCAGCAGCGCACTCCACGACTGCCCGCTGTAGTTGCTCACGTAGTAGTCCTGCCCGGTCGGCCCGGCCAGCACCGCCGTGCAGCCAGGCAGTTCCACCTGCGTGCTGTTGTTCGACATCACGAAGGTCTTGCGCTGGTCCATCGCGTCGCCGTACGCCAGCGTGACGGGGATGGTCCACGTCGAGGCCGGGTACACGTTCTGGTTGGGGAACGACTCCTGCGTGATGTTCACGTAGGTGCTGTTGCCCGCGCACTGCGCGTCCACCGTGAGCAGCGGTATGCCGGTCTGCCGGATCAGGCTGTCGCCGATCTCGCTGACCTTCTTGTCGGTCGCCTTTTCCAGAGAGCTCCACAGGCGCGAAGGCGTGACGTTGCCGAACGCGTAGTCCTTCAGGTAGATCTGCAGGCCCTTCTGCATCGCTTCTTCGCCGATGTAGTTCTGGATGGTCTCCAGCACGTGGCTGCCCTTGTTGTAGACGAAGATCGACGGGCTGATGAAGCCGAACGAACCCGCATCGTTGAGGTTGCGCTGCACGGGCACCGCGGTGCTCTTCAGGTCGGCCACGATCACGTTGTGCTTGTCCAGCACGTAGTCGGAGAAGCTGTAGTACTCGGGGTGGAACTTGATCGTGGTGCGGCGTTCGAACCAGCGCGCGAACGACTCGTTGAGCCACACGTTGTCCCACCAGTCGAGCGTGACCAAGTCGCCGAACCATTGGTGCGCGACCTCATGGGTCACCACCGTCACCGAGTACAGCGTCGGCGTGTCGCCCGGCTTGGTCAACACGCGGTCGGCAAACTCGAAGATCGAGCCCCAGTTCTCCATGCCGCCGAAGCCGGTGTTGGGCTTGTTGTCGTAGCTGTCGTTGGCTGCGACGGTATCGAACTTCTTGAAGGGCAGCGGGATGCCGGTGTACTTGTAGTAGTAGTCCATCGACACCTTGGTCCACTCCATCGCGAACTTCGCCCAGTCGGAGCGGCCCGGTGGCGTGAACCAGCGCAGCGGCATGTCGCTGCCGTCGAGCGGATTCTTGAAGGTGTCGGCCAGGACGTCGAACTTGCCGCCGCCGAAGAAAGCCAGGTACATCGGCATCGAGGGCGTCTTCTCGAAGGCCACGCGCTGGTAGCCGTCGGGCAGCTTCGTCGCCTCGATCTGCGCGCCGTTCGACACGGTCTTCCAGTCGCCCGGCACCTCGGCCGAGATCTCGAAGGTGTGGCGGAAGGCCGGCTCGTCCCAGCCCGGGAACCACTGGCGCGCATAGTTGGTTTCGCCCTGCGTCACGATGGCGTCGCTGCTCACGCCTTCAGGTGTGGAAAGGCCCACCTTGAAGACGCCGGTGGCGGCCGAGCAGAACGGGTTGCGCGCCACTTCGGCGGGCGGGCAGTACTCGGCATCTGAGAACTGGATCTTGCCGTCCCACTCCATGTGAAGCAGGTACTTGCCCTTGGCGATCTGGCCGTCGTTCAGGCGCAGCTGCACGAAGTCGCCGAGCGTCTGCGGCGTGGGGATCAGCGGGATCGCCTCGCCGGGTTTCGACACCTTGCGCAGCGTGGTGCGGCCCTTGGCGAAGTTCAGGTTGTGCGCTGCAACGACGATGGCATCGACAGGCTTGAGCACCTCGATCTCCACGTCGCCGCGGCCCACGAAGGTCTTGAGCGCCGCATCGGGGCGGAACCACAGCTTGTAGTTGCTCGGCCAGACGGTGTCGGGCAACTCCATGGGCTTGGCCGTGCGGTCGATCGCCGCCGCGGTGGGCGCGCCATCGTCGGGTGCCTTCGCCGTGGGATCGGACGCCGGAGCGGAAGCGACCGGCTCCGACGGCGCACCGAGACCGACGCCTGCGCCACCGAGCGAACCGCCACCACTGTCTCCACCGCCGCCGCATGCCGTCAGCACGGCAAGGGTCACTGCCGTGATGGCAAGATGATTGAAGACGGGTGTACTGAATTTTTTCATGATCGCCTCTAGGTACTCTTGGTAAGAAGAAACATGCGCCGTCCTGCATGCACCGGCGGATAGCCGGCGATGCGCGTGACGCGCGCGGTGATGAGATGAACAACGGGGTTATCTGAAAGAAAAGGGCAACACGATGCCCTCCCGGCGAACGCTTGCGTTCGTCAGGACCACACAGTCATGCAAAGGCACACCGCGCAAAAAGCGGTGGTCCCAGGATGCGGGGCGTAAGAGGTTCCATTCCCGTCGAAACGCGGGGTGATGGGATGCGAACGCGGGCTTGTAGCGCGAAGGCTTGCGTTCAGTGCTCGGATATCGGAGCGGTGCGTTTGCGCGAAGTGCAAACGGCACGGGCCATCTCGGCGATGGCAAGACTGTCTGCGGCTCTTGTCGTTGATTTCACGCGCATTCCCTCGTCCATTGGTGTGCGCTCAGTTTTATCTGATCGCACACGTCCGCTCAACGGATCGCGGAACTTTTCCCTCTCAAAATGTTCGCGCGCGATAGGCCGAATGGAGTCACCGCACATCGCGTGTGCCATGCGGTACGAAGATGGTTCATCGCATACGTCGCCTGCAGCGAATGCTGCGCGCATTCGCTGTGACCTTGCCGCCACAGCATCGGATTTCTGCGGCGGAACAGTTATGAAGCCTGCGACTGAGACACGCCTACCGCCGGTGGCGTACGGTCCCGCAGCCACAGCATGAAGCCGCAGCCGAACACCACCACCTGCGTGCCGATCAGCAGCGCAAAGCCCGCGAAGAAGCCCGAGGCGGAGGCTGCCGAAGCCGCGGCCGCGCCCGATGCGCCCGAACCGTGCGACACCGCGCTGATCACGCCGCCCATCAGCGCCGGCATGAAGCCCGCCACCAGGCTGCCGGCACCATTGGTCACGCCGAACGCACTGGCCGTGTGCTCGGGCCGCGAGCAGTACTGCACCGTGCTCGGAATGGCCGGGCTCTGCAGGCCCCAGAAGAAGTTGGCCGCCACGAGGCAGCACGCCGCCGCATACGGGTCACTCGCGTTGATGGCCATCAGCACCGACAGCGCCACGCCCGCGCTCGCGCCCATGAAGATGAAGGGCACGCGCTCGCGCCCGACCTTGTCGATCAGCACACCGCCCACGAACACCGCGAGCACGGTGGCGTACTGCGGCAGCGAGGCCAGCCAGCCCATCTCGCGCATCGAGAAGCCGCGCGCCTCGCGCAGGTAGGTCGGCAGCCAGTTGCTGCTGCCCCACAGGTAGGCGAGCGCGGCCGAGGTCAGCAGCGTGATGAGGAACAGGTGCCGCGTGTGCAGCGCACCCTTCACGATGCCGCCCACACGCGCCATCGCCTCGCCGAACGACGAAGGCTTGACGCCATCGGCATGAGTGGGCGGCATGCGCACGAAGGCCAGCACCAGCGGAATGCCGAGCACGATGTTCAGCACGCCGAGCACGTGGAACGAGGTGTCCCACGCGAACCGGGTGAGCAGCCCGCCCACCAGCGGATAGCCGATGGCCAGCCCCAGCCCCGTGCCCATGTTGACGAAGGCATTGGGCTTGCCGTTCTCGTCGCTGCGGAAATGTGCCTTGATGTACGACGAGGCCAGCGAGAACAGCGGCCCCTCCGAAACGCCCAGCAGCACGCGCGAGGCCAGCAGCAGGCCGTAGCTGTGGAGCATCGGCGAGGCCCACGTCACCACGCCCCAGAGGACCAGCCCGTAGACCAGGCTGCGCCGCACGCCGAACAAGGCCGAGCAAAACGGCGTGAGCACGAAGGCCGACACGCCATAGCCCAGCATGAAGGCCGTCGCCAGGAAGCCCTGGCTCACGCGGTCGGTGGCCGCGATGCCCACGTGGTTCAGGAACGCGGCATCGGTGATCAGTACTGCGATGTTGATGCGGTCCACGTAGGAGATCGCAACGATCACGAACAGCGTGAGGACGCCGTACCAACGAAAGTTCTTGCTCTGCATGATCTGTCCTGCCGGTGTGAGGGTAATGACGCGCCTGCGCGCCTAGAACATGTGGCGCATGCCGAACTCGGTGCCGCTGGAAGCGCGGTTCGGCATGGTGATCGCGCCCGCCAGGGCCTGCGATGCACCGTTCTTGTTGGTGATGCGCGCGATGGTGGCGTACAGCGCCGTGCGCTTCGACAGGTTGTGCACGTAGCCGATGGCCAGCTTCGACGACGTGGGCTTGAGCGCCGCGTTGGCGGGCTCGAGCTTGTAGCGTGCGTACGAGGCCTTGATCTCTCCCGGCCCGATGGGCAGATGGAAGCCGATGAGTGCGCCCTTGGCGTCGGTGCTGCCCTTCGATTCCTTGTACAGCTCGCTCGTGAGCTTGAGGTTCATGAGCGAGGCATCGAAGGTATAGGCCGCGCCGAGGTTGGTCACGCGCAGGTCGCCGCTCGCATAGCGCGTGCGGCCGGTGGCCAGGGCCACGTTGAGTCCGCCGCTCTGGTAGCCGAAGCGCGCGCCGGTATGCTCGCCGTCGTGCTTGTTCGACACCAGCGTGTTCGGCAGCACCGAGTTGGAAGCGTTCTCGCCCATGGCGTACATCACCTGCCCGTAGAAGCCGCCGAGATTGGCCGGCAGGAAGTAGCCAACGCTGTTCGAGGCGCGCGTGCCGGTGGGTGCCACCAGGCCGCCGAGGCCCGAGAAATAGATCTGGTTGGCGCCGATGCCGCCGCCTGTGCCGAAGGGATCGAAGATGGCCGTGTTCCAGAATGCCGGCACGTAGTCGCGCCCCAGCCGCACTTCGCCGAAGGGGCCTGCAAGGCTCACCGTCGAGCGGCGGTTGAAGCTCAGGATGCCCGCGGTGCCGTTGCCGCTGGCCTGGTTGTTCGAGTTCGACGGAAAGCCCTGCCCGCTGTCGTTCTGCAGGCCCATCTCCATCCAGAAGTTGGCCGAGTAGCCGCCACCCAGGTCTTCGGTGCCGCGAAAGCCCAGGCGGCTGAACATGTTGCCGCTGTTGGTCAGCTGCGTCTTGTGGGCCGAACCGTCGCCGCTGCCCGTGGTGTAGGTGACGGCGGCATCGACCACGCCGAAGAGCGTGACGGAAGATTGGGCCAGCGCTGCGCCAGCCGCGGTGGCCGCAGCCATCGCGATCAAGTACTTTTTCATTGAATGTCTCGGTTGGTTTTTCTCGGCCGTCTTTGGGTTGTGGCCTTGTTCAGATGTCCAGCACCAGCCGCTCGCCCTTGCAGCGAGAGACGCAGATCATCATGGTCTTGTTGGACGCACGTTCGATCTTCGTGAGGATGCCGTCGTGGTGATCGATTTCGCCCTCGATCACAGCGGTCTCGCAAGCGCCGCAGACGCCTTCCTTGCAGCTGTGGTCGGGGTTGAGGCCGGCGTCGATCAGGCTATCGAGAATCGATTTGCCCGGAGGCACCTCGACACTCTTGCCGCTCTTTGCACACATCACCACGCAGCTCTGCGTGGCGCTGGGCGCCTCCACGTGCACGGCGGCAAAGCGTTCGATGTGCGCGTTGGCGTAGCCGAGTTGCTCGCAGCTCTTTTCAAAAGCGTCGAGCATCGGCGTCGGGCCGCAGCAGTAGTAGTGGCTGGTGGCGCCCTTGCCGGCCAGCAGCGATGCGAGGTCGGGCGGCACGCCCTTCTCGTCGTCGAAATGCCAGGTGAGCTGTACCGACTTTTCCTTCGCCAGCGCCTCGATGGCATCGCAGAAGGCCGCCTCCTTGCGGGTGCGTGCGCAGTACAGGATCTCGACAGGCTTGCCGATGGCCACCAGCCGCTGCAGCATGCACCAGATGGGCGTCACGCCGATGCCGCCGGCCACCAGCACCGAGCGCTCGGCGCCCTCTTCCAGCTTGAAGTTGTTGCGCGGCGCCGAGATGGGCAGCGTCATGCCCACGCGCAGCTGCTGGTGCACGTAGCGGGAGCCGCCTCGGCTCTTGCGGTCGTTGAGCACGCCGACCACGTAGCGCTGGCGGTCGCTCGAAGGGTTGCACAGCGAGTAGCTGCGCACCAGCCCGTTGGGCAGGTGCAGGTCGATGTGGGAGCCGGCCTCGAAGGCGGGAAAGTCCACCGCCGGCGTGGCCGGCCGGAACTCGACGCTGACGATGCCGTCGGCCTCGTAGCGCATGGTGTGCACGAGGGCGTTCAGCGTGGGAGAAGACATGGCGATGCTCGCTTGCTGTTCAGGCCGTGGTGGCGTCGGCCTCGGCCAATTGGGCGACCGCGAGGTTGCGCATGTGGCGGCGCAGGCGGACGATGCCCAGGTCGTGCTGGTACAGGTTCTCGTGCTGGTTGGCGTCGGGCTCCATCTCTTCGAGCATCACGCGGTCCTGCTCCAGCACGTGCCAGTGGCGCGCCTCCAGGCGGTTCTTGTAGAGGAAGCGCCAGGTGTCGCGCTCCCAGCCTGCTGGCAGCTTGCGCACGCGCCAGAAGAAGGTAGCCGTCATGCCCTTCGCGATCGGCGAGAAGGCACCGATGATGATGAAGTTGCCGCCGGGGCCGCCGGTCTTCGGGTACGGGATTTCGAGGCGCATCCAGTGGATACCGGTGTCGGCCCATTCGGTCCAGTCGAAGTTGACGTTGCGCTGGCCTTCCTTCTCGAACACGAAGCCGATGTCGGTCGCGCGAATGCCGAACTTGGCGCTCGAGTCGCCCTCGGCCATCGAGTGCGACTGCTTGTGCAGGTACGTGCCGTGCATCGGGTCCATCACGTTGTCGAGCACGTAGCGGTAGTCGCCCTTCCACTCGGTGTAGCAGAGGAAGCTCGCGTATTCGGCGTCGTCTGTCAGCTGCTCGGGCAGCACCAGCGGCGGCGGCGCGTCGACCGATTCCTTCGAGTTGTAGAGGAACACGGCGCCCGCACGCTCCTGCACATGAAAGTGCCGCGTGGCCTGCGAGCCTTCCAGCTTGCAGCCGGGGCTACCGGGCACGCGCGTGACGACGCCGTCGTGGCGCACCTCGACGCCGTGGTACGGGCACGAAAGGCGGTCGCCGAGCACCACGCCCTGCGACAGCGGCGCGCCGCGGTGCGGGCAGCGGTCTTCCAGCGCATGCAGCACGCCTTCGTTGTCGCGCCACAGCGCGAGCTTGCGGCCGAGGCGACGCAGCGAGATGGGGTTCTCCTTGATGAAGTGCGAGGGGCAGATCGGATACCAGAGATCCTTCAGGCCGATCTCGAGCAGATGGTCCACCGGGTCGGCGGGGACGGGGGTGATGGCGATGGTCATGGTGATGTCTCTCTCTGTCTCTCTGCTCAGGCGCCGAGCGCAGCCATTTCCTTGCGGTACAGCGCTTCAGTCCACGGCTGGCCGCCGGGGGTGGCGAGGCCGCTGTCGTTCAGGCGCTGCACCAGCCCGCCAAGGTCGTGGATGCCATCGGCAAAGGCGCGCTCGATCACGTCGCCCAGCAGGTCTTCGTAGGTGGTCGCGGGGCGCTGGCGCGCCTGGTGCGGTTGGAGATAGCGGTCTTGTTGCATCGTGTGCCTCCGTGGAGTGAGGTGGAATGAATCAGGCGGTGGCGGCCATCGCGGGCGTGCCGAGCGGCGCAGTCCAGGCGTCGTAGCCGTAAACCCAGTCGGCGTTGCCGCCTTCGCGCAGCCAGTTGTTGCCGCGCGAACCGAGCTGCACCTGGCTGGCTCGCTCGATACGGGCGGTCTCGAAGCTCTTCAGCGCGGCCGGAACATCGGCCATGGCCACGCCTTCGAGATGACGCGACAGCACGACCGCGTCTTCGATCGCCATGCCCGCGCCTTGCGCCATGAAGGGCAGCATCGGGTGCGCGGCATCGCCCAGCAGCGCCATGCGGCCTTGCGCCCAGGCGGGCATCGGGTCGCGTTCGTACAGCGCGGTCTTCAGCACCGTGTCGCAGGCGTCGAGCAAGGCGCGCGCCTCGGGGTGGTAGGCCACGTATTGCTCCCGCAGCTCGTCCACGCTGCCGGGCGCGGTCCACGATTCGAGGTGCCAGGTGTCTTGCGGCGTGGTCGCGAAGATGAAGATGTCCCTGCCCCGGTTCAGCGGGAACGTGACGATCTGGCTCTGCGGGGTCGGGCCCCACCACTTGGTGAAGGCGCCGAGGTTCGGCACGCCCGCCACGCGCTCGGCCGGCACCACGGCGCGGTAGGCGACGATGCCGGTGAAGCGCGGGCTCTCGGCGCCGAACATGGCGGTGCGCACGCACGAGTGGATGCCGTCGGCGCCGAGCAGCACGCCGACACGGGCGCTGGTGCCGTCGGCGAACGAGAGGCTCACGCCCTTGTCATCCGCGGCGATCTTCTCCGCGCGCTTGCCGAGGGCCACGCACTCGGCCGGAAACATGTCGGCCAATGCGGCCAGCAGGTCGGCGCGGTGGATGGTGAGCTGCGGCGCGCCGTAGCGTTGCTCCGCCGAATCGGCCATTTCCAGTCGCGAAGTTTCCTCGCCGGTGTCGTAGGTGCGGCTGATGCGGTGCGACGGGCGCGCCGCCGTCACGCGGGCCGCCTCGCCCACGCCCAGGCCGTCGAGCGCGCGCACGGCATTGGGTGTGAGGTTGATGTCGGCGCCGACGCGGGCGAACTGCTTCGCCTGCTCGAACACCACCACGTCATGCCCGGCGCGCCGCAGCGCAATGGCAGCCACCAGGCCACCGATGCCGGCACCGACGATGCCGATGGTGGATTCGCTTGTTGTCTTCATGGGTGTTTCCGCTTTGGTTCTTGCGTGCGGCTCACTCGGCCACGATGTTGCGGGCCTTGATGATCTTGGCCCACACGGCTGTCTCGTCGCGGATGAGCGCAGAGAACTCGGAAGGCTTCATCGCCGCGTCGGTCATGCCCTGCGCCTTCAGGCGCTCGCGCACATCGGGCTGGGCCAGCATCTGCGCCGCGTCCTTCGCGAGCTGCTCGACCACGGCCGGCGGCGTGCCCTTGGGCGCCAGCAGGCCATACCACGAGGTCACGGTCACGCCCTGGATACCCTGTTCGGCGAGCGTCGGGATGTCCGGTGCGGCGGGGCTGCGCTTGGCCTCGGTCACGCCCAATGCGACGAGCTTGCCGTTCTTGATGAAGGGCATGGTCGCGGGCAGGTTGCTGAACATCAGCGGCACCGAGCCGCCGAGCACGTCGTTCAGCGCGGGCGCCGTGCCCTTGTAAGGCACGTGCAGCAGATCGATGCCGGCCTGCTGCTTGAACAGCTCGCCCGCCAGGTGCAGGCCGCTGCCCACGCCCGGCGAGGCGTACGACAGCGTGTTCGGCTTGGCCTTGGCCAGCGCCACCAGTTCCTTCGCGCTCTTGATGCCCGACGACGGCGAGGCCACCAGCACGTTGGGCGCCTTGGCGAGCATGGTGACGGGCACGAAGTCCTTCTCGATGTCGAACGGGAAGTTCGGCATCAGCGTCGGGTTGATCGTGAGATTGCCTGCGGGCACCACGAGCAGCGTGTGGCCGTCGCCCTTTGCACGCTTGACCTTGTCGATGCCGATGTTGCCGGCCGCGCCGACCATGTTCTCGACCACTGCCGCCTGGCCGTAGCGCTTGGCGAGACCGTCGGAGAGAACGCGCGCCAGCGTGTCGACCGGACCGCCGGGCGGGAACGGCGAGACGATGGTGAAGCGCTCGCTGGCGAGTTGCTTCTGCGCATCGCTCTGCGCGTGCACGGGCGAGGCGATGGCGAAGGCCGCCAGCGCTGCGAACAAAAGGGAGAAGGAAAAACGTCGTTGCATGGTGGTCAAGGGATTCATTTCTTCTCGGTGAGAAAGGCACCTTTGGGGCCTTCCGCGTTCTTCTGACGCCGCGTGTTGCCGTCGAGGCCCCCATCGACCGCCCATTCGGCGAACACCGTGGGGCCGGGCTCGAATTCGCGCGGCTGCCATTCGGCGGTGAGCTGGTCTTCGTCGGCGTAGTACTCGATCAATCCGCCGGCCGGGTTCTTGAAGTACCAGAAGTACGCCGAAGACACCGGGTGACGGCCCGGGCCGAGCTGGGTTTCCCAGCCACGGCGCGAGAAATGCAGGCCGCCGCCGAACACCTCGTGGATGTCGCGCACGGTGAAGGCCACGTGGTTGAGCCCGCGCTTGCCCGAAGGAATCTGCAGCAGGAACAGGTCGTGGTGGCCACCCTCCGTCGCGCAGCGCATGAAGGCGCCGCGGTTCGGATAGCTGTCGGACGAGACGAAGCCGAAGCGCTGCGCGTAGAACGCGCTGGTGGCCTTCACGTCGCTCACGAAGAACACGACGTGGCCGACCTCGATGGGCGTCGCGCGTTCGTAGATGGGTGCGGCCTGGTTGATGCGCGGCTTGGCGTTCCAGGTGTTCATGGCGCCGCATTCGACGTCGACGGCGTGCTTGCGGCTGACCTGCAGGCGCACGGCCAGGCCGTTGGGGTCGGTGCAGCCGATGCGGCGTGCGCCGTCGACCCTGCTGTCGGTGAAGGCCGGGTCCTGCGCGATGGCGGCGGCGTAGCGGTCCAGGTCGGCGTCGCTCTCCACGCCCCACACCACTTCGCGCAGCGTCGGGCCCTCTTCCATCGCGCTCGGCAGGCCCGGCTTGTCCAACGCCGCAACGACAACCTTGCAGCCGTTGAGGCACTCGAAGACGAGTTCGTCGGCGGCCTCCGACTTCAATGCAAGGCCCCAGTCCTGGAAGAACTGGCGGCAGGCGGGCAGGTCGTCCGCCCCGTAGGTGATCTGGTCGATGCCAAGTACGCTCATGTCAGTGCCCACGGCAAGGGTTGTTCGTTCGTGCCCCAGTACATGCTCTTCTGCTCCATGTACTGGAAGATGCCTTCGCGGCCCTTCTCGCGGCCCAGGCCGCTGTCGCGCCAGCCGCCGAACGGCGTGGACACGGAGAACTGCTTGTAGGTGTTGACCCAGACCGTGCCGGCCTGCACCGCGCGGCCGAGCTTCCAGGCGCGCTTGAAGTCGCGGCTCCAGATGCCGGCGGCCAGCGCGTAGACGCTGTCGTTGGCCTGCGCGATCAGCGACTCTTCATCGTCGAACGGCATCGCGACGAGCACCGGGCCGAAGATCTCTTCCTGGCTGATGCGCGCGCTGTTGTCGAGGCCCTCGATGATGGTCGGCTTGTAGAAGTAGCCGTTGTCGTAGACGTCGCCATGGGGCCGGACACCGCCGGTGCGGATGCGGCCGCCTTCGGACACGCCCAGGTCCACATAGCGCTCGATGCCCTCGCGGTGCTTCGCCGTGATGAGTGGCCCCATCTGCGTGCGCTCCGAGGCCGGATCGCCCACGCGCAATGCATTGGCACCTTCGGCCAGCCGCGTGAGGAACTCGTCGTAGATGCCGCGCGCCACGAACAGGCGCGAACCCGCAATGCACGACTCGCCCGACGAACTGAAGATGCCGTACAGCACGCCGCTCACCGCATGGTCGAGGTCTGCGTCGTCGAGCACCATGGTGGGCGACTTGCCGCCCAGCTCCAGCGACACCGGCATCATCTTGTCGGCCGCGATGTGCGCGATGTGCTTGCCGGTGGTGGTGCCGCCCGTGAACGACACGCGCTTGACCAGCGGATGCTTGGTGATCGCATCGCCGATGACCGAACCCTTGCCCGGCAGCACGCTCACGATGCCCTTCGGCACGCCGGCCTGCTCGCAGATGCGCGCCAGCTCCAGCGCCATCAGCGGCGTGACTTCGGCGGGCTTCACGACCACCGCGTTGCCGGCGGCGAGCGCGGGCGCGAGCTTCTGGGCTTCGCTCGCAATGGGCGAGTTCCACGGCGTGATGGCCGCGACCACACCCATCGGCTCGTGCACGCTCATCGTGACGAAGGCGCCGCGCGAAGGGGTGATGGTTTCCTCCAGCGTTTCGAGCGCTGCCGCGAAGAACTGGAAGGTGCCCGCGGCGCTGGCCACGAGGTTGCGGGTTTCGCTGATCGGCTTGCCGTTGTCCAGGCGCTGCTTCTGCGCGAGCGACTCGCCCTCTTCGCGGATCAGCTGCGCCACGCGGTGCAGCACGGCGGCGCGCTCGTGCGGCAGGCGCTGGGCCCAGCCGCTGGTGCGGAACGCATGGTCGGCACGGGTGATGGCCTCCTCGACATCGGCGAGGCTCGCGGCCTTCAGGCGCGCGATGGGTTCGCCGGTGGCCGGATAAAGGCTCTCGTACACGTCGCCGCCGCCCAGGCGCCATTCGCCGGCGATGCAGATCGGGAGAAGTTCGGAAGAAATCATGGGGTGACTCAGATGGCGAGCGCGGCGACGCGGTTGCGCAGCGCGCGCACGGCGCTGTACACGGTCAGCGCCGAGGTCTTGGGATTGGCCGCGAGCGGCTTGTTGCGCATGGTCAGCTCGAAGCTGCCGAAGGCGCCTTCGGCTTCGACGGTGTGCACGTTCTCGGTGGTGGCAGGGTCCGCAATGAGGCA
>Ga0209257_1000511_pt1 | contig 67499 bp, 66 predicted proteins | sample AraplaCvi_mCL_r2_FD_184277 | JGI IMG/M metagenome (GOLD analysis project Ga0209257, IMG submission 184277) | Arabidopsis root microbial communities from North Carolina, USA - plate scrape MF_Cvi_mCL_r2 (SPAdes) (version 2) | ecosystem: Host-associated > Plants > Roots > Endosphere | place: USA...
ATTCTGATGCGTAGCTTTAAATGTTACTGTAAGACTTTTTCCTCTTGCCATAACATTAAGTTACGATCTACTTTCCAAAACATACAAAAAGGGCCATCTCATTTTTTATTTATGAGACAACCCCTTTTTGTTTGCAGCAGGATACGAAGAAAATATTAACTTGCGGTGCAACCTCAATATACAATCGATCTATTATGAACATTACCCGATACCTGGTCTTCTGTACTGCTATATGTACCGCTTTTGACGTTCATGCACAGTCATCCTCCAAAAAGAACGCTCCTAAGGAGGCCAATTATGAGGTCTATATGGCGCAATATGAAGAGGGCGCCGGCAGCACCATTTTCAATGATGATCTAAAAGCGGTGGCTCCGGTGAGCAGTCAGCCGTTTGTCGTGATCACCGGCGTAAAGTTCAAGGACTGTGAGAATGGTTTCCCTACAGAAAGCGGGTTTACACAATTGTATGGTATCTCTGATGCCGTAAAAGCTGTTATCGATAAGCAGGGTGTGAATAGCCCTGCCGGAACGTTTACCTATCAGTGTGAGCGGCTTGATTATTATTACATCAGCGATACGGTTGGGTTGCGAAAGCAACTGCTGGACCTTTATGCGCAGCAGTTCAGTGGCTACGAGCCGTATGTTAATATCAAACCAGACAAGGACTGGGATGCTTACCTGAAATTCCTGTACCCTAATGAGGATACCTGGGAGTATATCCGGAATGAGAAAGTAATTATGAATTTAGTGGAGAACGGAGATAAATTGGAGCAGCCAAGACGTGTTGATCATTGGATATACTTTAAGACAGAAAAAGATCTTGCTGCATTTGAAGTTTATGCGATACAGCATGGTTTCAAAACAGAAAGCAGGATAAAGAATAAAAAGGAAAAGGAATATCCGCTGGGCCTGCAGATATACCGGAATGACAAGGTAAGTCTGGATGAGATCAGTCAGCTGACGATCTTACTAAAAAAGCAGGCCGTAGCATATGCGGGATATTATGACGGATGGGAGACAGAAGCTGTTAAATAATTATAAATATATTATATTTAAGTCATTGTTCTAAGAAGTACTATACCGTATGAATGAATTGTTGTATCCCGCAGGTCCCGTGAATGTTTATGCAGAGAAATTGCAACCTTCTGCCGGGTTTCGTAAACAGGCGATTAAAGTTATCAGCGCCATCGTATTATTTCTGATAACATATCTTGTATTACTGGCTGCTTCGGTCGCTTTTGCCGTATTGTGCTGTTATGTAGGGTACTGGCTGGTGACTGAGATACCTAAAATTATCACTATCATCGCAGGGCTTGGTCTGATTGTACTGGGCGGTTCTGTTATTTTCTTCATGGTCAAGTTCGTTTTTGCTGTTTCTAAAGATGAAAACGACGCGAGAGTGGAGATCACGGAGGATGAGCAGCCGAGGTTATTTGCATTTATCCGTCAGCTGACCAGCGAAACAAATACCCGCTTTCCGAGGAAGATATATCTTTCTTCGGATGTAAATGCCTGTGTATTCTATCATTCCAGTTTCTGGAGCATGTTCCTGCCTATCCCGAAGAACCTTGAGATAGGTTTGGGACTGGTCAACAGTATCAATATCAGTGAGTTTAAAGCTGTGATGGCGCATGAGTTCGGGCATTTCAGTCAGCGGAGCATGAAGCTGGGCAGCTTTACCTACAACGCCAACAGGATCATCCATAACATGTTGTATGATAACAGTAGTTATGCGTCCTTTATACAGGGCTGGGCCGAGATACATGGTATACTGGCTTTGCTGGCGATCGTTGCTTATAAGATAGCGCAGGGTATACAAATAGTACTGCGGGCCGTATATAAACTGATCAACCTGAGTTATATGGGACTGAGCCGCGAGATGGAATTTCATGCAGATACTATTGCTGCCAGTGTTGCGGGAGGTAATAACCTGGTCTCTTCACTGAGCAGAATTGAGATAGCAAGTGGATGTATGGGTTCTTCTCTTAACTATGCGGGTGAGCGTCTGAAGGAAAACAAGGTATCCAGTAATCTTTTCCATAATCAGCTGACGATTTTCCGCTCCATTGCTGACAGGCATAGTCTGCCGCTGAGTCAGGGTTTACCGGCTGTCACTTATCAGTTCGTCAGTTCATTTTCCTCTTCCAGGATCAATTTTAAAGATCAGTGGGCGAGCCATCCTTCACTGGAAGAAAGGAAAGCGCACCTTGATAGTGTGGCGATGGATGCCGCTCCTGATGAAACCAGTGCCTGGGCCATTTTTGATAATGTCATAGCATTACAGGAACAATTTACCAAAAGGCTTTACAGGTCGGTAAAACTGGCTAATAACGTTGAATTATACAACGCAGAGGAATTTGATAGCTGGTACAGGGAACGCCATGATAATTATAAACTCCCTATTGTCTATAAGGGTTTTTATGATGAGCGTTATCCGGCTGTAGAGGACTGGGACCTGGACGTTGTGAAGAGTATGCCGTACTTCATTGCAGATAATACTGCATTATTCACAGAAGAACATGCGGGGCTGCACAATCTGATCAAGAAATATCGCAAGGATATTGAAACGGTGAAGGCGATCAAGGCAAAAGAGATCGATGTCCGCAGTTTTGATTTTGATGGGAAGAAGCATGGACAAAAGGATTGCGATGAAGTGATCGCTAGTCTGGAGGCAGATGTAAAGGCGTCAGAAGATAAGCTACAGCAACTGGATAAAGAAGCATTTGCTTTCTTCTACAGTAATGCTGCGGATAAGGATGTGGTGATGGAAAAATATCGTTCTTTCCGCACGCTGCAGCAACGTACGAATGCGTACATGGAAATGATGAAAAGGATCGTTGAGATCACTTATCCGTTTTATCATGGCGCATTGTCACTGGAGGGAGCGATATCCGCGGTTGATAAACTGAAGAATAGTGAAGAACCTGTGTTCAGAGAATTTTTGCGTGACTTTATCAACGATGGTACGATAAGCGAAAGTGCTGCCGGCGATCTGCTTAAACGGTCGAAGGAGTTTCTTGACAGCAACTATGCCTATTTTGTGGATAACGCTTTTGTGGATGAAGAACTGAATGGTTTTTCGACGTTACGGTTTGATGTACTGGAGCATCTGCAGGAGCTGCGGTTTAGTGCATATAAGGGAATGTTGGTGGAGCAACTTGCACAATACAGACAGTTTTCTTTAGTTTAATGTATTTAATGAGCTATTTATTATGAGCCGTAGAAGAAAAAAATTACTTATCCTGTTGATCATATTTCTAGGGATAACTGTTATCCGTGAGACGGGCACTTTTAGTATGAGTTTTTTTAGTAGTAGTATCAGCAATATGAGTTCAGAGAACTGGAATATTATTACGGATGCGCGGGATGTTTCACTCCAGGAAATAAAGAACAAAAATCTTAAGACCTGTACGGCATTTAGCAGTCCGAAAGATGTGCCTATATTCGTAACCTGTATGGGATATACAATCGGGCAAGTGCGCAAGGATGGTGAAATATATGAGTGTTCACCGAAGCGTATTGAAATTGATCATATTGATACTGGTCCGATATGGATGCCTTTATTTAAGTATGGTTCTTATTCCTGTAATGTACCTGTTCATTTTGTTTTTTCTATCTGTAGGAAGAATGGTAATAAAATCAAATATTGTACATATCAGTTTAATGTAAATCTTAACATTAGCGGTACGCTGCGTATTATAGGACCTTGTTCCTATCGTACAGCAAAAGAGATGTTAGCCAAGCAAATTGTAAACTCTGCATATTCAACGGTCCGTGGAAAGTTAGACGAATTGGAATGACAATATATGTTTTGGCAACCTATTTAAAACATGGTTTATCTGCCATTGTCATAGCCGATAGAATGGCCCCTTCCATATAGCCCGGATGTAAGGTGGCCGTTTCTGTACCGCATAAATAGAACCTGTTGTTCAGGTATGCGTCATGTAAAACCGGATGTCCGTTGTACTGGTGTGGGCGAAGCGCTGGTGAATTGCTGTATAGCAGCTCTTCATCCACCCATACTTTATCATAGTAGGCTGTCATACGCAGGATATCATCTCCCAGGAGCTCTTTTAGCTGTTTTACTACATACATTTTTCTCTCTTCCTGGTTGTAGCTGGCAGCAGCGCCGTTCAGAAAACCGGTGACCCCAAATCTGTTCTCTTCTGTATTTGTGTGATCGTACATTTCGGAGATGATGCCGGAATGGCTGAACAGCATGCCAGAGAAGCCTTTTTCCCGCCAGAAGGGAGATTCAAATTCCAATACAAATTTTATAGCGCCTGCCATCCATGTTTGTACACGATGTAGTATCAGGCTGACATTTTCAGGTAGTGCAGGGGAAAAACTGATCGATGATATCGCTGTCTTAGGAGGTATGCAGCTTACAATGATATCGGCTTCCAATACAGTCCCATTTGCCGTAGTTATAAGCAGGTTTTCCGGCATTTCTTTTATTGCCGTGACGCTTGTGTTCAATAACAGCCGATCTGCCGGTATATGGGCCTGTAATGCTTTTATCAGTTGTTCCGTGCCGCCGGCTATTCTGTAGGAGGGAGATTCTCCTGCTGGTACAAAGAACTGTTGTGGTGGTTCAAATGATTTGGTTTGAAACAGGGAGATGCCTTCGGAGAACTGCGGGAATTTTTGCAGGTCCAGTTCCCTTAATAATGCAATCAGTTGTGGATGCTGATCGGAGAACCAGGTAGCACCCAGTTCGAGGGGAGTGCCTGCTATGCCTGTCTGTGTATGTATCCGGCCTCCGGGTCTATCTGTAGCCTCCAGGATGGTGGCGTTAATTCCTTTCTTCTTTAATGTATAGGCTAAGGTCAGACCGCTCAGTCCCGCTCCGATAATGACAATCCTTTTATCTGTTTTCATCCCGTAAAGATGTATAATCCCGGCTGGTTGCATATTGTACTTACCGGAGAATTCATGGTAATTATCGGCAAATCATGGTCAGGGTGGGGGATCTTTGTATATTAGAATTCAATATCTACCATATGGCTAAGGAGAAGGCAAATATCATCAGTGAATATCATCTGCATCAGCATCAACCTCAGAAGCCGCAATTCGCCATTCATGACCTGCATGAATATTTGCAACAGCACCATGGTAATGCCTCCAGGCCGCATATCCACAGCTTTTATCAGATTATCTGGTTTCAATCTGGTAGTGGAAAACACTTTGTGGATTTCCAGGAATATGAGGTGTTTGATAACGCGATCTTCTTCATTGCGATGAATCAGGTACATTATTTTGACAGTAACAGTGATTATAAGGGGATACTGATCCACTTCAATGAGTCTTTTCTTGTACAGGATAGTAATGAAGTTGCTTATTTTCTGAAATGCAGTCTGTTCAATAATCCTTATCAGCAGCCATCCTGTTGTATAGGAAAAGGGATTGAGGTCGTATTGGAGAGCTATATACAGCAAATCCGCCGCGAGCTGGAAGACGGAGAGGAATTTGGCCGGGAGGAATTGCTGAAGATATATCTGAAGGCGTTCCTGGTACAGGTACAGCGCCGCAAGAACGCATTTGAGCAGACGGAAGGAAAGACGCCGTTTATCGTAGATGAGAAAAGAATGCAACTGGTGCAGTTTGTGAATTTCATAGACGATAATTATATGAAGGGACTGTCGGTGGCCGAGTATGCCTTGCTAATGCATATATCTTCCAGGACCTTATCTGATCTGACCAGTCAGCTGCTGAATAAAACGCCCTCATTGATGATCCAGGAGCGAATTATCCTGGAGGCGAAACGTTTGTTACTCCATTCGAGCCTTAATATCAACCAGATTGGTTACCGGTTGGGTTTTGACGATCCTTCTTATTTCGTGAAGTACTTCAAGAAGCATACGACCATTTCTCCGTCAGAGTTCAGGAAGGCCGTTTCCTGAAATTACCATTTGTTTTCCCGTCTGTCCATTTTCAGAAAGTGCCGGAAGGCGGAATTTTGCCTTGTAGATATTTTACTTTTTACAAGGGCAAAAGCATATTAGAAATGAAACAAGCATTAATAGGAGGAGGCACCACAGGTATGGGCAGGGCAACCGCGGAGTTGCTCCTTGAACAGGGTATTAGCGTAGCAATATTGGCGAGGAATAGTCCGCAGTTGTCAGCGATCGAAGCGGAGCTTAAAAAGAAAGGCGATGTGAAAGTATATGCCGTGGACCTGCAGATTATGGATGAGGTACAGCAGTTTGCCGGTTCACTGGCGAAGGAATTACCTCATCTCAGATACCTGGTGAATGCGGCGGGATACTTTAAACCGAAGTCTTTCCTGGAACATACTGTAGCGGACTATGATGTTTACCATAACTTCAATAAAGCGTTTTTCTTTATTACACAGGCGGCTGCTCAGGTGATGTCATCCAATGGTGGTGGGTCTATCGTAAATGTGGGCTCTATGTGGGCGAAACAGGCGATCAAGGCTACGCCTTCTTCTGCGTATTCTATGGCCAAAGCAGGATTGCATAGTCTTACACAGCATCTGGCGATGGAGCTGGCGGACGTAAACATCAGGGTAAATGCGGTATCTCCGGCAGTTGTAGTGACGCCTATTTATCAGTCCTTTATTGAGAAGGAGAAAATTGAAGAGACTTTACAGGGCTTTAATGGTTTTCATCCGATTGGCCGGGTAGGTACGGCGACAGATGTTGCGAAGGCGATCAGTTTCCTGCTTTCAGCAGACGCCAGCTGGGTCACCGGAGCGGTGTGGGACGTAGATGGTGGTGTGATGGCCGGAAGGAACTAGTACGACCGGGAAGGAGAGATTTGTCGGATAGTGAAATAAAAGCGGCTGCTCAATATGTTGAGCAGCCGCTTTGTGTATTATTTGTTGTGTAATCTGAAGAAGGCAAATTGCGCGTTTTCGTTTTTGTTGCCGCTGTATTGCAGACCCAGTCGCGGACTTCTGTCCCATTGCGCTAAGGACCCTGTTGCCAGGCCAGTGGCGAGTGAAGTCCAGGTAGCATCGTCTGTCTGATAAAAGAATTCGCAGTTATTACCACCGGACATGGCTATTTTCAGTCCGATAGCGGAGGCTGGTACTGGTGATGCCTTTATCGTGATCCGTTGTTTGTTCTCTGTTTTCCAGACTTTCACACTATCTCCTTCCACACCGATACCAATGGCCGCGTTTGCATCGCCATAGATAACCAGGCCTTTGAGGGCTTTGTTGTGGTTGGTCACGCTGGTAGACATCTCGAAGTTATCGGTAATTGGTCGTACTGTCAGTGCGATACCAGCTGGATTTTCTTTTGTGGCTACGCCTGATAAGCGGAGTGTTCCTTTTTGTTGCTGTATGGATGGTGTAGCGTGACGGAAATCCCATTGCCAGTATTTCGCTGCTTTTTTACCATCAAACGGATCATAGAGATCTACAGGCGTTGTTGTGCGGATATCGACTGTTTTTAGTGCAGGCCAGCCGGATGGCGTTTGCCAGGATAGCTGAGAAAGGAGTGCTTCGCGGCCGGTGAACACGGTGCTTTTCTTATTGTATGCATGGTGCAGGTAGTAGGTCTGATGATCATCAGCCGCAACGAAGGTACCGTGTCCCATACATTTCCAGCTATCGTTCTCACTGAGGATAGGATTGCCTTCAAAGTACTCGTAAGGGCCTTTGAAGCTGGTGGCGCGGGCGACGTTCACTGAGTAAGTACATCCACCTCCGCAGCAGTTGCCGGCAGAGTAGAAGAGGTAATAGTAATTATCCTTTTTCAGGATACTTTGTCCTTCCATACCTGCACGGTTGTCGTCTTTCAGTAAGGTGAATGCTTCGCCTTCTGTTTTTAGTCCGTCGGCAGACAATTTATATCCCAGTATTTCAATGGGTCTGTTTTCCAGTCCGTATGCCTTGAAGGTGATATACCGTTGTCCGTTGTCATCGTAGATGAAAGCGTCGATGGCTTCCTTTCCATGTTCGATGATCACGCCGTGATCAGTGAATCCGTGGTCTGGATAGCGGGAGGTGGCGACACCGATAAAGGACTGGTTGTCCGACTTACGTCTTGCTGTATAATAGATGTAATAAATGTCGCCTATCTTGTAATATTCCGGCGCCCAGAAGGAGCCTACTGTCCACTCCGGTGCTTTATCAAACACGTAGCCTGTCTGCCGCCAGTCTTTCAAATTGGCCGATTTATAAACAGGATAATAAGGGGCCCATTCTGATGAGGTGCCTGTTGCATAGTAGACACTGTCTACTTTTATGATGGACGGGTCTGCGAGGTCGCCTGCGATAACAGTGCCTGTTGTGGACTGAGCGTGGAGCGTGGCGCACATTGACAGACAAACAAACGAAAGCAGTGGAGCAAGATACTTTTTAGTCCGATACATGTGGTTCTGGTTAATGAATATAAAAATGTGGAATCAGGCCATTTCCGGCCGATTAAGGGGAATAAAGTTAAAATTTAAAATGAGGAATTAGTGCTGATTTTGTTGGGTGACAGGCGTCAGGGCTTCGTGTACCGCATCAGTATCTGCCATACGTCCCCGCTATCGATTGGGTCTCTATGACGTTTGAAATAGTGTTTTTTGCTTTGTTCCCTGATCTTCAGGTCCACGTTTTTTATGTCTCCTGCTCTGGCGTAAACGGGGTTGTTGATCAGCGGGTCATTGGTATTCTGGTAGTCAATAACGAAACCATTCCGGCTGTTGTTTTTGCTGATCTGGATATCCGCGGCCTGGAAAGCATTGAAATGTATCACGGCGCCTATATGGTATCCGTTATCCTGCAGACAGGTGATCATTCCTTCTGCGAAGGCGGCGCCCATACTATGTGTGACGAAGGTGAACTGATCCTGCTCTTTTGAGAGGCCGGTTGTCAGTGAGGAATAATGTTGTGTTGTATACAGGCGTCCTTTTTGTATCCTTTCGGAGACGTTAGATAGTACAGGGTGCTGAATATCGGTGAAATGAGGGGAAAGGCCACATCCGAGGTAATCATGTGCCGCTTTTACAAAGGCGCTGCCGGCTCCCTGCCAATATCCTTCACCGCCCGGATAGGTGCCGGGGAATAGAAAGCCATTGACAAAGATGATCTTTTGATGCATAGAGCGTGATAGTGCCGGAAAGATATGAAATGCAGCACATTGATTGAAATGAAGGAATTGTAAACAATTGTGCGGATGCTGTATTGAATAAGCTGTTCTCCCTGAAAATAATATATGGCGTTATCGATAATATTTTGCGCAGGCAACATTGAGGTGGTGAGGTCGGGCAATAAAAAACCGGAGAGTGACTCTCCGGCTTAAACCAATTTATTGTTCAGTCACCAGGTCTGGTTGTCCGATATTTCTTTTTATGACGTCTCCGGCTATATTGATCAGCAATCTGGCATATTCATAGCCAAAGGGCTGTAAGCCATAGATGAAACATTTATTGTCTTTTACTTCCACATTTACGTCTTCTGCATTCAACATGGTGTTAAACAGGTCAACGCCTATTACCTGTTCTATTGTGCCTGATTCCTCAGATTCCAGTATATATTTGTGATTGAAGGCCGGTACGGTCTTCACTTTGACAGAATTTGGAAAGTACAGATTAAGGAATTTATCACCCTGGGTATTGGCCCTGATGATAAAATCGGGCATTGGCTGATCGAACTTTACATAGATACCTGCGAACTTTAATGTTGTATCAGCAGGAAGCGTCTGATCTGCCGGTGTGGTTTTATGTGAATTGCGGTACTTTACAAAGTAAACCCGTTGTAAAAAGCCGGTAAATTTCCAGGCATATGTTACTCTGAAATGCTCACTTCTGTGGAGTGAAGAAAATTGACTTAGATCGACTTCTTTAATAGACTCTTTGGTCAGTGGGAAATCTTTTTTCAGTTCAGCGAGTATTTCTTTCTCCTGCTTTGCGTCTTCAGCCATATTAAACCTTATTAACGATATTGATTATTTTAGATTGTTGCACCTGACAACTGCTGCGTGTAGATGGTTTTTCCTGCATGCATTGTCTTTATCCAGGGATACTGGTTATTATTCCTCTGCTGAAAAATGTTGAGCGCCGGTTGCAGATAGCAAGCGTTCCGGGTGAGTTGCCCCGGTACCGGTTGGTCGATTTTTAAAGAGTGATGTGTGTCTGATAATTGTAGCTGTTGAGGACAGCCCAGTCATCGCAGCCAGATTACTCATAGTATAGTTCATGGGCATAAATATACTAACTCTTATAGTATTGTTCCAAGAATATGGTACGAATGGAGGGGGATGGGGTGAGTAATTGATATGTTTAATTATATGGTTTTTATTTTGTTGTGGCTGTTTTGAATAGTTGGGGGAGGGTTTATTATAAATATTGTGTGAGGCCTGCGTTCTTCGTTCCGGCGTATTTATTTGATTGAATATTAACTTGTTTTTGATGTTTTTTTGTCTGTGGTGTTTGGTTGGGCTTTTTGGGGAAGGTTGACTCAGTCATGGAAGTCCGGGGAGTGGTTTGATTAAGTCGTATATTTGCGGCCGATTTTATTGGAGGGATTTGTGAGGGAGGGGATGTGGTTATGAACGTGGGTGTACGCTGCGGTTTCAGATGGCGCTAAGGACTGACGGGCGTTGAGTGGTGTGTGTGATGGGGTAATGAACGTGGTGATACGCTGCGGTTTCAGATGGCGCCACGGACTGACGCCCGTTGAGTGGGGGGATGTGGCGGTTGGTGAAGGGCTGGGGTGTGGGGCTTTGGTTGGGCGGTAGCTTTTTGCAGGGGACGGGCTAAGGTCCGTTTTGCCATCTGAAAGCCTTCGCTTATTCCAGCGTTCAGTGTTGGTAATGGGGTGTTGAGTGGTATTGAGTGGAGAGGGGGATGGAAGAGGATGTGGAAGGTGGAAGATAATGATGGGGGATGAGAAAGGTGGGCGATGATGGATGATGATGGAGGGTGATGGTGAAAGATGAGAAAGGTGGAAGATGAGAAGGGTGGGGAGGATGATGATGGGTGGGATTAAGCAGGATTGGGGAGCGGAAGATGAGTGGGCGGGAGATTGTTGATAATTATAGTGTTTATTTAATAGTATGGTAAGTCCAATTGAGATTACAGCATCTGTACAGCAACTGATAGACCGTATAGGGTCAGCATATCTTCATGAGATCATTCCTGTACGGCCGGAAGCGGATGCGAAGGCTGGGGATAGTTATGTTAATGTACAGCGGAAGGTTGCAAAAGACGGGGGGGACCTGGTGTATGGCTGGGCTGTGTGGTTGGGTGATTTTATCTGTGAGGGAGAGCATTGTGCGGTGTGGGAAGATGAAGAGGGGAATCTGACGGATGTTACTCCGCATCCGGGAATGCCAGCGCAGCTGTTGTTTATTCCGGATGACAGATATGTTTATGAGGGGAAATATATCAGTAATGTGAGGGTGGGTATTGGTCATAATCCGCTGATCGAGCATTTCATCTTATTATCAGAGATGAAGGATTTCCTGAAGCAATTCTCTACGCGTGTGGATGATGACAATATTCATTTCAATACTTACACAGGCAATGTGTATAACCATTATAATTCCTTGTGCGATAATCTCGAACTTTATATGAGAGAGGGTGGGAAGTCTGGTACACCATGTTATTGTAAGAGTTCGAAGCCTTATAGTCAGTGTCATGGCAGGAATCTTTTGTCTGCTATGGAAATTGACAGAAAGAACGTTACAAAAGTGAATAGCTGATCACATCAAATGTAATCATGAAGCAAACATTTGCCGACCACGTCATTGATTTTAACAGCCATCTGCATTATACAGGTACCTTGCCTCCGGGTATCCGGATCATGAACCCGTTTCGTGAACAACCGCAGGTGATGGATATTATGCAGCAATTTTATCACAAGTACTATGGCGATCATCATCGGCGGCGAATGATCATGGGGATTAATCCCGGCAGACTGGGATCAGGAGCGACAGGTATTCCATTTACTGATACCAAGCGCTTGACAGAGGTGCTTGGTATAGGTATTGAAGGGGTGAAGACGCATGAGCCTTCGTCGGTGTTCGTTTATGATGTTATCAGTGCTTATGGTGGACCGACCGCCTTTTATAAGGATTTTTATTTTGCTTCTGTTTCTCCGCTGGGATTTACATCAGTGAAAGCGGATGGTTCAGAGATCAATTACAACTATTACGACAGCAAGGCGCTGACAAATGCGGTGTACGATTTTATGGTGAGCAGTATCCGTCAGCAGCTGGAGTTTGGTATCGATACGGATGTGTGTTATTGTTTTGGAACAGGGAAGAACGCAGCCTTTCTGCAACAACTGAATGCAAAGGAACAGTTTTTCAAAACGATCGTTCCGCTGGAACATCCCCGGTTTATTATGCAGTACCGGCTGAAGCGTAAAGAAGCGTTTATTACCAAGTATCTGGAAGCTTTTGCGGCTTACAGCAAATGATAAAGTTGCGATAGCTGCTATTACGATATACGAGAAGGGGCCATTGATACGATCGTATCATTGGCCCCTTCTCGTATATTTACTTATGATTGTTTAGTCATTAAGGTCGTGTGAAGAGAATGCCCTCACTTTTCCCTGCATCGGAATTAAGGATGATCTGATGTACTTTGGCGCCGTCGTTGATCTGCATAGAGGCGGTGTTTGGCGGGATAGCGCCCAGGTTCTCTGCATGCATGATGAGGTAGTTCTTTTTGTGTATGAGTGGAACGACGATCTTCGCACCTGCTTTTGATACCACCAGGCCTTTCACGATCCATTCACCATTCAGATTCAGCGAAATGATGTCGCCATCTTCAGTTTGTGCATCGTTTATAAAGACGTCGACGTGATCGCCATTTACCGGGATCGTCTTTGTAAAATCAACCTTCCTGCCCTGTAGTATAGCGGGTTGTGCATGTTTCTTCCTGAATCGGATATCGAAAAGGAAATTGTTTTCATCAAAATCGCCTACAAAATGAATCAGGCTGCCCTGCCGTTGCCAGTAACCTTTTTTGTTGCAGGTATAGGAGAGGTATTCGTAATCTTCGGGGAGGTACCAGGCATAAGATAATCGGGTCTTGATACTACGGGTGACTTCCTTGTCGTCCATAATACGGATGCCGTAAGAACCAGGGTATTTGACAGACCGTGCGCTATCTGTTTTGTAGATGATGGTATCACCTTTAAACGTAAGGTTTTTAGCCAGTTCCTTTTCTTCTATATAGGAGAAACCACCGGTAGGGAATTTTATCTGTACTTCTCCATTTTGGGTGACGGTATCTACCGGATCGGGGGAGAAATAAAGAAACTTCCTGGATTTATCCTGCGCGGTCAGAAACAAGGCAATACTATCAAAGCTGGTCACTTTTAACTGACTGAATACAATGGCCTGTTTAAGGCCGGCATCCGGTACGAAAATAATACTGTTGAAGTTGCTTTTTGACCATTCCTCCCGCTTCTTCCTTAATACTTTTTCAAAAGTGGCAGCGATTGTTTCGTTCATGGATGGGGTTTGTGCGGACAGAATCTCAGGTACCAGGAGGCAAAAAATGAGCAGGCATGCATAGGTAAGGCGCATAATAATTTCAAAGGTTTTAGGGAGCCGCAAAGATAGTTAATGCGAGAGATGTTTTGGAGGAAATATTGTGCGGAAAGCGATCATCCGGTACTATCAATACCGGATGATCGTATTTGTGGCGTTATAGCCCGGTAGTCGTACGCCAGAAAGTGTTTGGCGAAATGGTGGCGGTTTTCGGCTAATCCCTTGATGAAAAAAGATGCGTTGTAAGCAATCAGCGGGGGCCATATTACGGGTTAAGTGCTGTGGCTGACAGGCTATTTAAATTTACTGTTTGCAGTCGGTAATGCCCGTCTGCAGACCCGTTTATATGCCATAAGTTATCTTGTGGATACAGCAAGCTTGTCTACTTTATCCTGTACATGCTGCACTTGTTTTATTGCCAGCGATTTCTTCCAATAGATGACCGCTTTGGCTGAGTCTCCTGTTTCCATGTAATAATCGCCCATGCTGTCGTAGGTATTAAAACTTTCAGGGAAATATGCCATGTTCAGTTCGAAGAACATTTGTGATTTTGCATAGTTCTTTATTGATAGATGGTGGTAGCCCAGCTGATTGAACTCCCATTCGTATGGAAGAACGGGGTATCCCATTTCTTTGCTGAGCGTTTTGTAGTGTGTCGTGATCAGCGTGCGGAGGGAATCAACATCTCCTGCCTTATCTGAATAAAGATAAGTGGGAAACCAGTAGGAGCGGAAGAATGTCCGCAGACCATCATACTGGGCGATTAACGGAATAGAATTGTGATAGTCGTTGGGGTAATAGTTATAGGACCAGTTCAGGTGATTGTGTGTATGTTGCTTCAGCTTATTTGCCACCTGGAGGATAGCGCTTGTATGTATGGAGCCCATAGCGTTATCTTTTTTTACCTGAATAGTGTCAAGGTTGGCGTTCATTGTATGGGCAATGGCGAGGTAGAGGCGTTTGTTGTTAAAGTCCTGGTGTTCCAGTAAGCTGTCGAGGGATTGAAGGATACGGCTCTTATTCCAGAATATGCTTGGATCAGAGGCGATATAGGCGTTAAACATGGCCGGATGATACAGAAGGGTATTAAGTACCATCAGGGCTCCCAGGGAGTGACCCGAGTAGACGCGGTAAGGGGCGGTGGGGTACTTTTTATCAATATAGGGAAAGAGTTCTTTTTCGATGAAGGCGGTAAACTGTTCGCCACCTCCGGAGCCAGACATATTCGGATCAGCGGTGGGAGTAAGATCACGCATGCGATTGCCGTTCGTACTGGCAATGCCGACGATGATCATCTGTGGCATGCCGGTAACGCCGTTTACGCTCATTTGCTGGATTATGGTCTGGAGGTAGCCGAAATGTGAATCCCCGTCCAGTAAGTACAATACAGGGTAAGCGGGTTTTACAAAGTAATTGGTGTCGTTATTGGGGCTATAAATCCAAAGCTGTCTTTTTTCTTTGAGAATATCTGAGTAAATACTGTCAGGTTGCCCGAAAGAGACCAGGTGCTGAGGCGTCTGGGCGATTGTTAGTATTGGCAACAGCAGGATGAGTAGGAGTAGCTTTCTCATGGTGTTTTTTAGGCGACAATGTCGTCAGATTATCAGATTCCCGGGGGAATATGTGATGTAAGTGTGGATAAATGGGACAGAAGATGGCCGTTCAAAAATGACCGTTGGTATAGTATAGTAGACAGCTCGTCAATCAGTGTAGCCTGGTTTTGCGTGAATGACTAATTTAATGGGCGATAAGTCCTGCTTTTTAAGGCCTGTAAATCATGTTTCTAATGACGGAGCATAAACGTCTTTCCCGGAGAACATTCCTGCGCAATACCGGTATGTCCGGCGTTGCTTTAACTATCGGGCTTTGCTGGCCTGTAGTGGGAAGAAATGTCAGTAAAATTGTTCACGCCAATGAGGTTACCGATGCAGCTACGGAGCTGATGTCCTGGATATCCATTGATAGTACAGGAATGGTCACCATCTTTAATCACCGTTCGGAGATGGGGCAGGGTACCTGGCAGGCGATACCACAGATAATTGCGGAGGAACTGGAAGTCAGTATGGACCAGATATCCATACGGTCAGCCGTTGCTGCCCCCGGGAAGTATGGTCCGCAGCCACAGGAGGGCAGTTTCTCCATTCGTGGCTGGTATCAGCAGTTATTACGCGTTGGGGCTTCTGCCAGAGAAATGCTGGTCCGGGCGGCTGCACAACAGTGGCAGGTGGATATAAAGACGTGTTATGCAGAGAATGGACAAGTGATACATCGTGGAACGGATAGGGTGTTGGCTTATGGGCAGCTGGTAAAAGCGGCTTCGCAGTTAACGCCGCCGACGGATGTTATCCTAAAGGCCCGTAAGGATTATAAAGTTATTGGTAAACCTTTGCATCGGAATGACGCCATACTAAAAACGAATGGTAGCGCCGTATTCGGTATGGATAAGCAATTGCCGGGGATGCTGTATGCGGTGGTGGAACGTAATCCGCGTTTCAGGGGAAAAGTAAAAAGCTTTGATGATACAGCTGTAAGGGCTGTGCATGGTGTAACGCATGTATTCAAGGTGCAGCGTGATGTGTTCGGATTATTGTTTGAAGGGGTGGCGGTTGTGGCCAATTCTTCCTGGGCGGCTATGCAGGGGCGGAAAAAGCTGAAGGTGGAATGGGATGATGAGGGGTTTGAGCATCTTGACTCAGAACAACTGTATACGCGGATGCGGGACGATCTGTATAAGTTACCGCCATCGGCTGCTTTTGATACTGCATTGGATGAGACGGATGCCAATATTGAAGCCATTTATGAAGCGCCGTATCAGTCGCATAGCTGTATGGAGCCTGTGAATTGTACGGCAGATGTAAAGGACGATAGTATAACTATCTGGGGACCCATACAGGAGGCGAACTGGATACAGGCAAGTCTGAGTGAGCGGCTGGGTATCCCCATCGAAAAGGTGCATGTGCATATGACGTTTTTAGGTGGTGGTTTCGGGCGTAAGGCGTTTACGGATTATCCACTGGAAGCAGCGCTTATTTCAAAAGAGATAAAGGCGCCGGTACAATTGCTGTGTACGAGGGAAGATGATATGACGATGGGGCCTTTCCGGGCCGGTGCGATGTACCGATGCCGGGGAGGTGTAACGACAGAGAAAAAGATCGGCGCATTACAGATCGTTTCTGCTTCACAATATATCAGTGTCGGGCAGTTGCAGGATTCTGTACCGCAGGCTTTACCAAGCAATAGTGGAAATTCGGCTGGTCTGGCGGAAGATTATTATACCTCTATCCCGCATTATAGTTTTGGCGGTATTTCTACCCGGTCTCCGATACCGACCATGTGGTGGCGTGCACCCGGCGCCAATGTGGATTTGTTCGCCAGCGAGAGTTTTATAGATGAACTGGCACATCTTGCCAAGGAAGACCCATTGTTATTCAGGAAGCGGCATCTCAGTTCGGCACGCTATCAGGCGATGATCAGTCAACTGGCGGCTTTCAGCAACTGGGATACCCGGGAGCCGAACTCAGGGTGGGGTGTGGCTATCACTGAATGTTTTGGCAGCCGGGTAGGACAGGTCGTGAAAGTATCCCGGGCCAAAGAAAAAGGTGTTAAGATCGATAAAGTGTTTGCTGTTATAGATTGTGGCTGGTATGTCAATCCGGATATCATCCACGCACAGGTAGAAGGAAGTATTATTATGGGACTGGGAGCGGCTGTACATCATGCTACTCATTTTAAGGAAGGGAAAGCCGTTGAAAAGAATTTCAATACTTATCCTATGCCACGCATTTATGAGGTCCCTGAAATAGCCGTGCATATTATGGAGAATAATGAAAGTCCGGGAGGTGTGGGCGAACCGGGCTTACCGGCTTTTGCGCCTGCATTATGTAATGCCATCTTTGATCTTACCGGTAAGCGGATACGCAGGCTGCCATTTGCACTGGAGGATGTGTAAGCAGGCGTCTCCTTCATCCATGGAAATAGGTTAATCTATTGTCAGACGAGAATCAATGCAAATAAATTAACTATGAAGTTTATGACTGCCGGCATTGGCGGTTTACCTATATTGATTTGGCGGAGAGCATTGCGACCGGCAAACAGAAAGTAGTAAAAGTGGTGGATATTGACGGCCGGGAGGATGAACTGGAAGGGTTTACTTTTATGCCTGGCGCAGGTAATGGAAGGGGAATTGCGGTTACGTCTTCAAGGAAGGAGAATGTGAGTACAATGCATATTGACTGGAAGTAGTAGGGTAAGATATTCAGATAAAACAGGCTGCGTAAAAGTATTACGCAGCCTATTTATTTAAGCATATTAACGGTGATGCGTTACTTGTTTATTTACGCAGGTGTAATAAGAGCTCATCCAGTTTTTCCAGTGTTGCCGCCAGTCCTTGTTCCATACCCATCTGTATAACAGTTTCCAGATCAGAGAGCGATTTATAGGTAACAACTGTTTCTACCAGTGCATTTTCTCCTTTATCAGTGAATGTCACTACCCATTCAGCGCGTGGCAGCGCTTCATTGATCTCCCCCTCTGCATTACAGAATGCGTCCAGAGAGGTGTAATAGTCGATGGGGTGTATCTTCAGGTAGTCGGTATATCCCCAATATTCCGTGCCATTGGGGTCTATCATGGCGTAGTGCCAGTGACCGCCTTCGCTGAAATCAAATGATTTAGTTTTTGTTGATAGCGGGGCAGGGGCAAACCACTGGTCAAGCAATTCGCTTTTAGTATAGCAATCCCATACCAGTTGCCGGTCGGCCAGGAATTCGCGTCTTACTGTCAGGGTGTTTTTCTGTTTGTCTGCAATGAAGTCGAATTGCAAGTTGTGTTTCATTTATTTTCTTTTTATGGATGATGGCGATTGACGGTCTTTAGTTATTCTCTGACCATTGGCAGGTATTTGTGCCAGTTTTCGATGATCACCCAGGTGATAACAGCGATTATTGTCAGCACGATAGGTAAACCTGAAGGGGCCACGGTGATGTTGGTCAACAGAATACCGACCAGTACGGGAAGAATAACGATGGCTCCAAGGGCTCTGGTCTTTTTGAATATCAGCAGTAATCCGCCGATGGCTTCTACGGCGCCCACTAATGGCATGAGCCAGCTGATCTCCATCATTGCCATACCTGCTTTTACCATTTTCTCAGGCATGTCCTTGGGGACAGGCATATAGTGGAAGAACTTGTCCAGGCCTGCATTGAGGAACATAAGACCTGTCAGTAAGCATAAAACAAAAAGAACTTTCGCTTTCATAGTTATTAGTTTTATTGAAACCATTCGGTTGCAAATATACTTGCAACTAATCGGTTTCTCAAAATTATTTTAAAGAAAGTTACCGAGTGAAGTTTTTGTACTGTAATATAAGATTTAGGAGGCGGAGAAATGCCAGACTGAGCGGGCGGTAGTTGTTTTTAGGGGCGTATTATTGTTGCTGATGTTAATCAGCGCTATGTTTGACCCGGATCAGCGGTCGTTATCAACAGGGAGGATACTTTTGCCTTCCTCATGAAACAGATCGTACGACTCACCAAGATATTCAGATTTGAGATGGCGCATGCGCTTTCAGGATATAAAGGGCTTTGCAAACATATTCACGGACATTCCTATCAACTGGAAGTGACTATAAGCGGGCAACCGGATAATACCCCGGGACGAAGCAGCGAAGGAATGGTATTGGACTTTGGTGATCTGAAAGCCATTGTGCAGCAGGAAATTATTGCGCCGCTGGACCATGCGTTGATGTTAAAGGAGGGCAGTGTGTTGTCTCTTGGAGACCCGGAGAGTGAATTGTTTGCCCGGGTGGTATGGACTTCCTGGCAACCAACCTGTGAGAACATGGTGCTGGATTTTGCGAGGCGTATTAGTGCACAGCTACCAGAAAAGGTGCAGCTCTGCAGACTGAAGTTGTACGAGACGCATACCTCGTATGCTGAATGGTATGCCAGCGATAATGCGGACTGCTGATAAAGGAATCATCAGGAATGATAGCTATTTACAGTAAGATATTCGTCGCTGCGTTATTGTATCGGAATAAAAGTGATATTCGCTTAACGGATATTGCGATGAGCAGTTCCTATCCCCTTTATAAAAGGATATTGAACAGACTACAAAAATGAACGAAACAAGTAAGCAGCAATTAAACTTTTTACGTCAACGGATTCCTGTTGGTCTGACAGCCGGATTGAAATTGCTTGAAAGGGCAGGCGGGGATATCAACAACGCTGTGCTATTATTCAGGAAGGATATTTTACAGACTTTGGTCATCAAACTTGGTTTACCGGAGAATATTATTCAGCGACATCTGATCAGCAATAACTATGATATTGATGCTACAGTAAAAAGTATTGACGAGGAACGTTTTACTTTGACTGAGCGCATTTTGAAGCGGTATAAGAATAAAGAAGAAGCCCTGGACCAGATAAAGTTTGCTGTTTTGGAGCACCATAATGTATACAGGGATGGTTGGCTGGATTTTAAACAACTTGTTGGTTTTCCGAAGCAGGTATATTGCCTGGCGGTCATTACTGAATGGCTACTTTATGCGGATTATGAAGGATTAGATGAGGCATTGTTTTTCAGATTGGAAGAGACCAGTGATCAACTGGAAACAGTATTACAGCTTTCCTCGTTATCTGAGGCATTGAGGCTGGCAAGGGCGCTGGCTGAATTACTGTATAAAAAGTATGAGATTCCTGGTAGTATTGAAAACTACATAGCATCAGTCCAGGAGTTGATAGAAAGTGACATTTACAATCAGTATGAGCATCTCTATAAAGAACAGCGGGATTTGGTGATAGAAAGGCTTTATGACCTTGTAAAGGAAAATGTGCACCTCTTCCCTTAAATATATTATTTACGTTACCTGAATGGCCGGCCCCGTACATCCGATGTCCTCAAACGGACAGTTTTTCGAAAATCATATCCTTTAATCGGCTGCAAATCAGCTTTTTTTGATTTGGCATAGGCATTGACGTGGCTTGGTGTTTCAAGTGTCCTCCTATGTTTAAGAACTATTTCACCATTGCCATCCGTAATCTGGCACACAATAAGGTATATTCTTTTATCAATATTGCAGGGCTGACCATCGGTCTGACGTGTGCGATGCTGATCCTGCTTTACGTGAAAGATGAGGTCAGTTTTGACCGGTTCCATGAGAAAAGCCCCAGTATCTACAGGATAACGCTCAGTTCTTTTAACCGGGGAGAAGCGCGCAGGTTTTCAAGCACAGGTCTTTTACAGGGACCCAGGTTTTCGCAACAGGTGGCCGGGATCAAATCATTTGTGCGTGTTCAGGATGGGCGGGTAGATTTTAAGAAAGAGGGTGACATTGAAAGCAGGAATGTATTTTTTGTAGATGCTAATTTCTTCTCACTATTTTCTTTTCCGCTGCTTCATGGTGATGCCAATTCCTGTTTGAAACAGCCACATAGTATTGTGCTGACGAGGGATGAGGCTGAAAAGCAATTTGGTACCGCAGATGCCGTTGGTAAAGTGCTGACGCTGGCGGAAGGCAAAACATTTGTGTCCTATGAGGTTACAGCAGTAACGGAGAACTGTCCGCAGAATTCATCTATCCAATATAAGATATTGTTACCTATCCGTCAGACTGAGGCTGATATGAGGAACAATGATAACTGGTTTGGTTATTTTTTGAACACCTTTGTTGAGTTGGAAGAACATGCTAATCCATTGGCTGTTTCCGCTCAAATGCAGCGGTTTTATGAAAAGGATGCCCGGGAGACCTTTGATGCGATGAACGTGAAATTTGGCGGTGAAAAGGGTGGTGATATGGGGACATATGCTTTGCAGCCTTTTGCTGACATACATATGAGCACAACGTTCCCGGCTCAGAATGGTCTGGAAAAAGCCAGTAATCCGATATATGCTTATATTCTTTCAGGAATAGCGCTCTTCGTGCTGCTGATCGCCAGTATCAATTTCGTGAACCTGACGGTAGCCCGTTCTGTAAGGAGAGTGAAGGAGATCGGTATCCGTAAGGCGATTGGAAGTGACAGAGGGCAGTTGATCATACAATTCCTGGGCGAATCGTTTGTATTGTGCGCCATTGCTTTTGTGCTGGCGATTGCGTTAGCACAACTGATCCTGCCTGTCTTTAATGAGCTATCCAATAAGAAACTGGCCATTGGTTATCTGGTGGATGCCAAACTGATTACCGGGTATACTATGCTCTTTCTGCTGACTGGTTTACTGGCAGGTTTTTATCCGGCATTGGTATTATCGGGATATAGTCCTGTAGAAACGCTTTACAGCAGGTTCCTTTTAAAAGGCAAAGGATATCTGCAGCAATCGCTGGTGGTTTTGCAGTTTACACTTGCTGCGTTCCTGATCATGGCCACCTTTACGATCTATTCCCAGTTTAATTATCTTGTTAAGGCCGATCTGGGTTATAATGATCATGATATCGTCATGCTTGATAAGGGGAATATGACGCATCAGGAAGCAGCGGTTTTCAAAGAAGCGTTGCTTAAGTATCCGGATATCGTGTCTGTAGCACCTAAGAATGGTGGTTCCTGGGCAACGATGGCGAAGCTGAAGAATGACTCTTCCATCCGTTTTGCGTGGGAGACGGTGGATGAATCTTATCTGGCAACCTTAAAGATCCCCCTGGTGAAAGGGAGGAACTTTTCTATCGCGCATCCGGGAGATTCTGCGCACGCTGTGTTGGTAAATGAAGCTTTTGTGAAAGAGGCGGGCTGGAAAGATCCGATAGGTAAACAGATCGTTTTCAATTTTCATAATAACAAGACTTTTGAAGTTGTCGGCGTGGTAAAGGACTATCACTACGCAGCGCTTAATAATAAAATAGCTCCGCAGTTGTTTACCATGAACAATGCGAATCCTTATGGCACTTTCTATATCAGGATCAGACCTGGTTCAGCTACCCGTTGTCTGGCGTATGTGCAGCAGCAGTTCAGGCAATTCTTTCCTTTTAGTCCTTACGCGCCTGTCTTTAAAAATGAGGTAAATCAGCGGAACTATGAGTCAGAGGCCCGATGGAAGCAGATTATCTTATTTAGCGCGATACTGACCATTTTTATATCCTGTATCGGTCTGTTTGGCTTGTCTGTATTGTCAGCGGAAAAGCGCATTAAAGAAATTGGTATCAGAAAAGTATTGGGTGCGTCCGTACGAAGCATTGCTACTATTTTGTCGGTGGAGTTTGTAAAGCTGGTGATGATCGCGTTGGTCATCGCGGTACCGCTGGCATGGCTGGCGGCTAGTAAGTGGCTGGAAAATTATCCTTATCGTATTTCTCTTAGCTGGTCTCTCTTTGCATGGGGCGGAGGGCTGGTGGTGATGATCGCGGTATGTACAGTTAGTTATCAGGCCGTTAAGGCTGCGCTGGCTAACCCAGTACAGAGTCTTAGAAGGGAATAGGAAGGCGTAAAGCGACCAGCTGCATCTCTTTTTGTTTTCCTCTGAGTTTGATCGAGCCTAAAGTCTGCGCGGCGAAATGGCCCGCCAGGCGTAATGAATCAGCCAGTTCACCGGAAACGATAATCTCTTCATTGAACTCCTTACACATATTCTGTATACGGGAAGTGGTATTCAATACATCGCCGGAGTAGGTGATGTCTCTTTTGATAATGCCTACTTCCCCCGCCACTACTTTACCACAATGGATACCTGCTTTGAAAGTGGGCGTTAGTCCGTATAGCCGGGTGTACTTGTTGTTTAGCTGTTGCAGGTGATATTTAATATCAAAGAAGCATTTTACGCATTCGCTGTTCTGTATACCCTCTTCATATTTCCACGCTACGATCACTTCATCACCTACGTATTGATATATCTCTCCTTTGTTGTCGAGGATAGGGTTAGTAATGTCGGTGAATATGTCTTTCAGAAATGCGTGGTACTTTTTATCACCTAGTGTTTCTGCAATTGTAGTAGAGGAATTTAAATCCAGGAACATAAAAATTCTGCGTTCTTCTTTAGGCGTATTGTATTTACCTCGCAGGATATTCCAGAAAACACCCTTTCCGAATTTATTGTTGATCTGCAGGAATAACTGCGTGATCGCAACAACTACGCCCCATATCATACAATTCTTCAGTATCCGTAGTGGATCGGAAGGAATATCGAAGGCACGCAGCACGATGTTTACAATAGCTAACACAACCACGAAAGATATAATAACAGTGATGATGGTGTAGCCATATGATTTGTCCCGGAACTTTACATTTACGTAAAAAACTAAGAGGCTGCCACCCAGCAGCGCACCGATCAGGGCCGCGCCCATATTAATCATGATGGATTCTGCAATAGTATATTTGGGAATGGGAGTTACGGCGTTGGTGGTAAACAGCGCAACACGGTCATATAGCGGAATGAAAAGGCCTATTATCAGCCATATGCCGGTAATGATTCCCAGTTGCTTCAGTTTGTAGGATGTCCGCCTGTTCATCATATTAAGGGGGATTTACTTACCTAATATATCCTTTTTTAGGATGAAATGATCGGCTTCATTGTCTCAGAGATGATGGGACCATGCTTATAAAAAGGTACACCCGCTACTGGAGCGGGTGTATTGTGTGATTAATTTTTTCTGTATCTATCTTAGATTTCCAATAAGTTTTCTCCGGCTTTGAGCGGATACTTCCTGCTCTTCCATACCAGTGTGCCGGTAGTTTTCTCAGGTAACCGGACCTTTATTGTCCATTTATCCTTATTGAAAGTATATGTAACGGCGACCTTTCCGTTTGGATGAGGTATCTCTCCACTGATGTCTTTCAAATCTCCCAGGTGTGGCGTTATTTTTATTTTGCGGAAGCCTGGTCCATCGGTATCAATGCCCAGCACCATGCGGAAGAATTCGATGTTAGGACTGGCGCCCCAGGCGTGACAATCGGAGCGGCTGTTGGGAAGATCAGATATTTCCGCCCAGGTAGTCAGGCCCATTTTGATATTATCGCGCCATACATCCAGCCATTTGAGATAATCGTTACCGAGACCTCCTTTTGCCAGCGCGAGGTGCAGGTAATATTTGAAATAGATGGTGCATTGTGTGAGGGACTTGTCCGTCAGCAGTTGCTGACAGATATCCGGCAGGTCCTGCTGACTGGCTACGCCTGCTAATATGGCGAGTGCATTGGCGTGTTGCGAATAGACGTCTTTTTCATCGGTATCCGCAAAAAGTTTTCTGGTTGTATTCCAGTATTTATTCCGGATGGTCGTTTTTAGCAGGGCGGCTTTGCTTTGGTACAAAGTGGCGTACGCTGGCATACCCATACCGGCTTCCAGTTCGGCCGCCCACTGATAAGCCATCAACAGTTGCAGATCAAGGATGGCGGATGCTCCGTCGGTACCTTTAGGGGGCATGGCGAAATTCCATCCTTTGCCACCTACCCAGTCTATAAAGTTCCAGTAAGGGGTGCCTCTCAGGGAGCCGTCTTTGCCCTGGTACCTGCTGAAAAAGTCGAGTACGGCACGTGCACCTACCAGTTTACTTTGGATAAAATTACTGTCGGGTCTGTACATCCAGTAATCGTGCAGCATACCGATATACCATAAGGAGAAAGTGGATATGATCTGCGTGCTACGGGTCGGCCAGCGGCTTTGTGTGGCACCTTCGGTTATACGTGAATGGTCCATCAGATCGATGGCATTGCGCGCCAGTCTGTCGTCACCACTGTTATAGTAGCTGATCAGCGCCTGTATACGCGTATCGCCTATGTACTGTAACTGCTCATAATACGGGCAGTCGAAATAGGTCTCCATCGCACATAAACGGGCAGTGCGCCAACCGATATCCAATATCTGTTTTAACTCGTTATTCTGTGTATTAAAAGCGGCATTAAATTTAAAAGGATAACCGGTAAACACTCCAGATATATCATCTATTATCAATGGCTCCTGCTGTGTATGGATAGTTACCAGTATATAACGGAAGGTCCTCCAGTAGAGCGTCGTATAGGATTGTCCTATACCGCCACCGGACACCAGGCTATCTTTTCTGCCCTTGAAATCTTTACCATCCACATCATTACGGTTACCTTTCCGATCGCCATATTTTGCAGCATCGTCATAAAGGGACTCTGCATAACGCATGGAGATACCGGCATTTTTACCTTTGCTGAAGTACAGGTTGATGTAGGCATTGGTCAGGAATGTCTGGTCCAGGATGAAAGACACGGTTGTGTCAGCGGGGATGGTAATGGCTGTTTTTGAAGCCGGGAAGCTAACTGGCAAGGTAATGCCGGTGGTCTTCCTGACAAGCGGTAGTCTTTGCGGAGTCAGTTCCATTTGTGGTAATGGGGAGGGGACCAGCATCCAGGCTAGTCCATCGCCATCTCCTTTGAGGTGTCCCTGAAACAGGTGAGCAGCAGCTGGCCAGTTGCTGTCATTGAAATCGAGGCTTGTCCAGTCTTTAACAGACTGGTTCATGTCTACGAATTCGCCGGTACTGGCGGCAAAGAAGCCCGTAATAGGCCGATAGCCGTTATCGCGTATATATTTCCAGGAGTTATTGGTATTTAAGATCTCTTCTTCCGGGCCGCTGCCTTGTAAGATAAAGGCCGTTCTTACCGAGATCTGGGCTTCGGGACGGTTTTCAGCCTCATTATAGACCAGGGCTGCCACTATGTTTGGGCCAGCGGTGAGGTAGGAGGCAAGATCAACCGTTTCGTAATTCCAGTAATAAGTATCACCACGGGTCGGCCCTAAAGACACCAATGTACCATTTACGTACAACTTATAACGGTTATCAGCTGATACATGGATAATAAAGCTGGAAGGCCTGGTGGGGAGATCGATCTTTTTCCGGAAATAGTAGACGCCATAGTTATTGCCGGACTCATTCTGTGGCGCGATCCAATTGGCATTCCATGGCCTGCTCTGCGAGGCGTACACAGCGGATTGTGCATGGCTGGTGTTGGGTAGCAAAAGAAGGCAGAGCGCTACCACACTGAGTAATTTCTTCATCCAATAAACGTGAAATTGATTAAAAGTGTAATATAATTGTTATTGTACATCCTGCATCCTACACTGTCTGTTTAGGATGTTCATCGTTCGGGAGGGATTAAAATATTTTCGGGTCCCCAAACTTTTTCTTTATTATTGAGAGAATAGTGATAGCTTATAAAAAGAGAGTGGACGCGGGATGCGTGGATAAGAAATATAGAGATAATAGTTTTACAAAATATACATATGAATAGGATTTGTGGTTTCACGTTATTGGGTTTCATGTTAACGGCGACAGTCAATACAGTTGTTGGTCAGCAGTCATCCACACTCCGGGTAGTTGCGCCAGGCGCTTCATTAGAAAAGGTGACTGGAACATTTGCTTTTTCTGAAGGACCGGCTGTTAATAAGCGGGGAGATATTTACTTTACTGACCAGCCTAATGACAAGATCTGGAAGTATGATATACATGGCAAACTGTCTTTATTTATGGATAAGACAGGGCGCTCGAATGGGCTGTATTTTGACCGCCAGGGTAATCTGATCTCCTGTGCGGATGAAAAAGATGAGTTATGGTCTATTCGTCCGGATAAGAAGGTAACGGTATTGCTGAGTCATTTTGAAGGGAAACGTCTGAACGGGCCTAATGACCTGTGGATAGACCCTAAAGGAGGGATTTACTTTACAGACCCTTATTACCAACGGGACTATTGGGACCGTAAACAACCTGATATTCCTGGTCAGAAGGTGTATTATCTGCCAAAGGGAAAGAAGGTGCCGGTGATCGTTGAGGATAGTGTGGTAAAACCGAATGGTATCGTAGGTACACCAGATGGTAAATATCTGTATGTCGCCGATATTCAGGCCAATAAGACGTATCGTTATGTGATAGGGGAAGATGGGGCTCTGAAGGACCGCCGGGAGTTTGTTCCACAAGGCTCTGATGGTATGACGCTGGATAGCGAAGGCAACCTGTATATTACCGGAAGAGGGGTGACCGTGTACGACAGTAATGGGAAGCAGTTGGGCAATATACCAGTATCAGCTAACTGGACAGGTAATGTATGTTTTGGTGGCAAAGACCGGAAGACCTTGTTCATAACAGCATCGGAGTCAGTATATACGCTGCGGATGCAGGTGAAGGGAGTGGAGTGATCTAGCTCCCTTTAGCTACGCAGGATTTTTTCCATCTTCCTGCCTTTTGCCAATTCATCGACTAACTTATCAAGGTATCGGACTTTTTGCGTTAAAGGATTATCGATTTCCTCTATGCGATATCCGCAGATCATTCCGGTGATAAGATGTGCATTGGGGTGGAGTGAAGCGCGTTGGAAGAAGGTGTCAAAGGTGACCTTTTCAGCTATCAGTTCCTGCAACTTAGCGTTGTCGAAGCCTGTTAACCATGTTATGACCTGGTTTAATTCTTCTTTTGTTCTGCCTTTTTTCTCCACCTTGGCAATATACATGGGATAGACGGATGCAAAGGTCATTTTTGCCATACGTTCATTGTGTGTCTTGGATGTTTCCATCATCTGTATTTTGGTGATATGATTATGCCAACTGCTATATGATTAAAAGGTGTTTTGCTATTTCTTCTGTAACCATCGGAAAGTGGTTGTATCTGCTACCAGGACTGCTGGTCCGCCCTTTACATCTTTGAAAGATAGTTTCAGCAAACCCGTAGCACGTGGGGATACTTTTTCTTCGGAATGATGTGTGTGCAGCACATAGTACATGTTATGCCTGTTGTCAGTGAATACGTCCCCATGACCACTACCGCTATGTCCGATGTTATGTCTGCTGATGATCGGATTCCCTTCATACTTTTTCCATGGTCCGTAAGGAGACGTGGATGTTGCATATCCTACTGCATAGTCTTTGTTCCGGAAATCATTCGCAGAATAGATCAGATAATAAGTTTTCTTATGTTTTAATACGGTTGGTCCTTCTGTAACGGGCCAGTCTGATCCGGCTGTATTCTCCCATGTGTCAGTACCTGATATGCATTCTTTTGCTGTGCCGGCTACTACATCAGAGAGGTCCGGTTTCATCTCCGTTACAAAGATCCGGTTACCGTTTTGCAATTTGACATGATAAAGGTATATTTTTCCATCATCGTCAAAGAAAAGGAATGGATCGATCTGCTTGCCTGTTCCGCTGAGTGCTACCAGAGAATCCTGTTTAAATGGCCCTCCCGGGCCGGATGCTTTGGCGATCGCAATATGTTCGTCGGCAGTGTATGCCATATAATAAATACCCTTATAGACAATAATCTGTGGCGCCCAGAAGCCACCGTTGCCAAAGGCCTCACCACGCTTTAAGGCCAGGTCATCTGCTACTCCCGTTACTGATTTCCAGGTTTTCAGATCAGCTGATGTATATACGGGAAATCCCTGGTTACTTCCGGTACCATATAGGTAATATTGCCCTTTATCCTTAAAGATCGTAGGATCTGCAAGAAATACAGTGGGTTGTTGCGCCAGGCTTTTAGAAGCTATACCGGCCACAAGTAATGCGATGAAAAAAGATATCTTCAGGTTAGCCATACCTGTTAAAGATAATATCGGGATCGAATATTTTCAGAAATAATGTTGTCCGTTTGAGGGTCTGGATAAGTTCAGTATGCATGCCTGTATTCAATAAAATAGCCGCATATATCGTATGATGTATGCGGCTATATGTTTTTGGTATATTGTCTGTGAATGATATCAGGCATCTGGTATTTCCGGCTCTACTAATCTGGCCAGTTTTTCCAGTGATTCCTGCCAGCCCAGGTAGCACATTTCTGCAGGGATAGCAGCAGGAATACCTTCCTGGGTGATCTTGATATCTGTACCTGCGATCGTTTTTTTCAACCAGACAGAAGTGGTCATTTCTCCCGGCAGATTAGGATCGTCAAATTTATCCGTGTATTTTAAAAATTCATTGGGTTTGAGTTCTACGTATTCCCCACCGAATGAATGACTGTTACCTGTTGTGAAATTCTGAAAAGACATTTTAAAGGTACCTCCGGTTTTTACGTTCATTTCATGGACGCTGCAGACAAATCCATAAGGAGGCAGCCATGAAGCGATTGCGGCGGCTTCTGTGAATGCCCTGTATATCTTTTCAGGAGACGTTTTTAGGACTCTGTGAAGTGAAACAGAATTGTTTGACATAAAATGTATTTTTGTTCCTACTCGTCTGGCTTTTCGGCTTCGCCCGTTTTTTGAGTGGTCGCTGCTCCACCTGGTTTATTGCTTGATGTTGATAGAACAAAGGTGGCGGGAAAATTTGGTTTTGACAGAGGTCGTATGCGACATTGTAAGGGGGGATTTTCGACCTGGCCGGATGATTTAAACGAACATTGATCTTTCATAAAAACCATAGATATGCCCTGGAATCCTGACGTATATAACCAGTTCAAAGAGAAAAGATCGGCACCCTTTCATGATCTTATCAGCCATATCCATGCAGCACCGGGCCTGCGTATGATCGATATGGGCTGTGGAACGGGGGAATTAACGAAAGTGCTTGCTGATAAATTTCCTGAAAGTCAGGTGTTGGGTATTGACAGTTCTGCAGAAATGCTGGCAAAGGCGCCGCAACAGGATAATATTTCTTTTGCGCAGCGGTCGGTAGCCGAGCAACTGACATTACCCGATAAATGGGACGTGATCGTTGCGAATGCTTCATTGCAATGGGTGGAAGATCATTCCGTTCTTTTCCCTCGCATTATTTCCAAATTGTTACCCGGTGGACAATTGGCGGTACAGATGCCGTCTCAGCCAGAAAATGTTCTCAATCAGCTGCTCTATAAACTCGTGCAGGAAAGTCCTTTTTATGACGTTTTAAAGGATGCTATACGTCATTCGCCGGTACTGTCACTGGATGACTATACGACCCTGTTGTTTGCTAATGGTGCAAAGGAGGTATTAGTGTACCAGAAGGTCTATCCGATCGTTGCTCAGTCTATTGAGACACTGTATGAATTTATATCGGGTTCTGCTTTGGTGCCTTACATGGAAAAGCTGGAGGGACCTTTGCGATCTGACTTTGTACGTGTATTCAAAGACAGGATCACCCAATATTATCCAACAGCACCAATGGTATATGCTTTTAAACGGATCATACTGGTGGCTGGTTTTTAATGCTGGTCCTGTAAACAAAGTGAATTAGGGCCTTAAAACAAAGTGGCCTGTTTAGGAGTGCGCTACTTTTGTATCAACAAAACAAAATACAATGATACAGAACAACAACCAGGGAGCACTTCAGCATCCACTCGGCACAGGCTTCAATGCCCAGTCAACTACTACGGATGTCATCAAAGGTATTGACCTTAGTGGTAAGATCGCTATTGTGACAGGCGGCAATGCGGGCATTGGCGTAGAAACAACAAGGACATTGGCCGGCGCAGGTGCTACTGTGATCGTTCCTGCGAGGGATGTTAAAAAGGCGGAAAAGAACCTCGAGGGTATTCCGCATGTAGAGATCGAAGCGCTGGATTTTATGGACCCTGCTTCTATTGACGCCTTTGCTGAAAAGTTTCTCCGCTCCGGCAGACCTTTACATCTGCTTATTAATAATGCAGGTATCATGTGGGTACCATTACGTAAAGATGCGCGTGGCATAGAATCTCAGTTTGTTACCAATTATATCGGCCAGTTCCATTTGACAGCAAGGCTCTGGCCTGCGCTGAAACAGGCAAATGGCGCACGTGTGGTGAATGTATCTTCTCTTGGTCACCACATGGGGAATATCGATTTTAACGATCCGAATTTTGAACACCGGGATTATGAGACACTGGCGGCCTATGGTCAATCTAAAACAGCCAGTAATCTTTTTGCCCTGGAGCTTGACAATCGTGCTAAAGACTATCATGTACGGGCATATGCGGTGCATCCAGGCTCTATCGGCGGTACTGAGCTGGCGCGTGAGGCCCCTGTAGAACTTTTCCGGCAAATGGGCTTTCTGGATGAAAACGGACATATACGTGCTGAAGTACTGGCCTCATTAAAAACAATCCCACAGGGAGCTGCAACTACGGTATGGGCGGCCACCAGTCCGCTGCTCAATGATCTCGGGGGTGTATACTGTGAAGATGGTGATGTGGCAGCGCTACTATCTTCTGATCCTGCTGTCGTGAGCAATGCTAAAATTCATCAGAGTGGCGTTATGCAGTATTCGCTGGATGAGCATAGCGCAAAAAGGCTGTGGGTAATGAGTGAAAAGATGACAGGCATTGCATTTGACGTCAAATAAGCATCAACGAAGTATGACATCTTATGGAGGTGAATTGATCATCCGAAACTATGCAAGACATGGAACATCAGTCGATTTATTTAACGCCGGATATTAAAGTTTCCAGTTACGAGGATAAGTTGTTCAAAACAGAAATTGTGTTTGATCATCATATGCTGGTTTGGTTTATTGCAGGAGAAACGAAGATCGTTCAGGCGGATACCTGTTATACCTGCAGGCCGGGAGACATCTTGCTGATCCCCCGTAATCAACTGGCGACGATCATCAATTATCCCACCAGCAACCGGTCACATAAAACGGTAGTCATGCATCTTTCAACCTTTAAACTTCGGCAGTTTTATGATGGACTAACTATCGATACCTCCCGTAATGGCTCCGGTAAGATCAGGTGTTTTCGTGATCATCCGCTACTGGATAGTTGTTTTGCCTCACTGCTTCCATACTTTGAGCTGAAGACGCTTCCTGAGGACATTGCCGCAATAAAAATTACAGAAGCTATCAGCATATTGCGTCTCATAGATAATGATATCGATGGTGAACTGGCCAACTTTGAACAACCGGGCAGGATTGATCTTGTTGACTTTATGGAGCGGAACTACATGTTCAATATGCCCCTCGAACGTTTTGGTTATCTCACCGGCAGAAGTCTGAGTACCTTCAAACGTGACTTTAAAAAGGCATTTAATATATCGCCACAAAGGTGGCTGACACAGAAAAGACTGGAACTGGCGTATGTTCATTTTACGGAGAAAAGGCTGCGACCAGCAGATGTGTATTTCCGGGTTGGATTTGAAAATCTTTCCCATTTCTCTTACGCTTTTAAAAAGCATTTTGGATACACTCCAACGAATTTGATCTCTTAGGACAATAGTGTTGCTGTATCATCCGCTTTAGTGGCTGTATGGTGTATGTAAATCGTTGCTGTAAGGAGCGATAAAGTTAGCCTGTTGCCTGGTATCGTCATTTTCACTGGCGGAAAAAAGAGGCTGTGGGCAAGGCAGCGGCAGCATTGGACAGGTATAGGGGATATTGAGGGCTGCCGCCCTTGTTGTTTTTGTTAGGCGGTCCAGGGAGTAGGAGTTGTGGGATAAAGTATAGGTTTGAGCAGGGGACAGGGCTTCCGAACAAAGTAAAGTTGGTCTTATAAACAAAGTTAAATCATAACAGAACCACTACATTTGTTATGTGCTCCTTCAATATGGAGGGCGGCTGGTTTAAAATTTTAGCATATGGAATATCAGGCTAAATACATCACGGAAGATATCAAATTATCCTGCTACCAGGACAAGTTCTTCAAATCGGATATTATATTCGAGCATCACATGCTTATCTGGTTTATATCAGGGGAGACGAAGATCGTGCAGGCGGAAGGGACGTATATGTTTCAGAAGGGCGATATTTTTCTGATACCGAGAAACCAGCTGGCGACGATCATCAATTATCCCAAAGATGGTTTGCCGCATCAGACGGTTGTCATGCACCTGACGACAGACTGGCTGCGCAATTTTTATGATAAGATCGGAATGAACCCGAAGGCAGTTGCGGCACAGAAGATCAGGCATTATAATAATCATCCGTTGCTGCAAAGCTGTCTGTCATCGCTCATACCTTATTTTGAGATGACGGAGCTGCCGGAAAATATTGCTGATCTAAAGATCACGGAAGCCGTAAGTATATTACGGTCTATTGACCCGGACCTGGATAATATGCTGGCTAATTTTGAGGAGCCGGGTAAGATCAACCTGACGGATTATATGGAGAGGAACTTTATGTTCAATATGCCGATGGAGCGATTTGGCTATCTCACAGGGAGAAGTCTGACAACATTTAAGCGGGATTTTAAGAAGGCCTTTGACACGACCCCACAGAAGTGGCTCACAAGGAAGCGGCTGGAGCTGGCGCATTATCACCTGCTGGAGAAAAAAAGGAAGCCGATCGATGTTTGTTATGAAGTAGGCTTTGAGAATCTTTCACACTTCTCATTCGCGTTCAAGAAACATTTCGGCTACCCTCCAACCGAGTTGCTGGGAGCAAGGAGTTAGCGGTAATGGTAGTAAGATACTTGTCTTTAATGTCTGTTATCCAATAAGCGATCTCCCATTATTGCCTGTAGGTACTCGTTAAATCCTTCTTCTTCCTCAACCTCGGAAATATCGATCACTACTTTTTCCAGATCACCTGTTATGCTGGTATCTAAAATGAAGGTTATCTCATCATTATCTAAGATGACCTGTGTGCAAACTTTATAGGCTGCATTTTCCTGCCCATTTATCTCAAAATAGTGTCCATTCAAACCTTTTTCCTTGTCCTGGTCGCTGAAGGTAAATGATTGCTGCAGCAGGATATAATTTTCGAAGTCGTATTCATCATCTGCCAGTCCTATCATAAAGAACTGGTCTTCTTCATTTTTCTCCGCAGATGCTACTGCTGCCTTAAAACTGATCGTATTCATGGTTTACTTTTATTGAGACGAGGCGATAAGTCTTCGCCTGCAATAGTCAAAGGTAACTAATTGTAGCTAAGGGGAGATATGTCTAATGGGGCCGTGTTTGATAAGTGAGATTTACGGGGGGCATTAACAGATAGGGGGTAGTTGGGCATTTCTATGCATACTCGGCACGGTAAGAAAATTCCTGAAGATGTAGCCGGATCATATAGACCAGTTTTTTATGGAACCAGTCAATTGTTGGGAGGTCTCTGTTTATCGAGATATATTCCAGTGCCTTCCCTTCCAGTTTCTGCTTGAGCTTATCTATATATTTTTTTGTCCATAGCTGGAAAGTATTCTCATTTTTTAGTCTGTCTACCTCTTTAATGGAGAAGGTAAATTCAGTGTAGATGGAGTTGACAAAGAGATGTGCCGTTTCGTCGAAATTATTCAGGAGATTTTCAGCGTGACTAAGCATTAGCGTGTATTTTATTAATAAAAAGAAAAGATAAGTTGTCTTTAACTGGTTCAGGATGCTTTATGCGCGGACGATCTATCGGTATGTTGTAATAAACATAAGTGGATATAATATTGCCGGGATTGTTGTTTTAGTGGATAACAGTATTACTCAAGTATCCATAACGGACTATCGCTATTGGTGCTATAAAGCATGATTTCCTCTTCCGTCATTTCCAGGCGGAACAGGCTTTCGTTTGCAATTTGTTTTGAGACCTGTAGATAGAAAACACCATCCAACATATGGATCGCAATGGGAATAGTGGCACAGCGGTCCAGCAGAAGCGCGTTGTCTGAAAACCTGAATTTATGTTGTCCGGTCTTTTCGTAATAGGCTCTGCTATATAACCGTGCGTATATATCACTGATGGTCATAGTTAAAACTTTTAATGACAGGAAAGGAGAAATAAAAAGGACTCAGATTAGATATATGAAATATCGATCTTTTGATACTTAAACTTTAAGAAATGTTCGATTGAAATAACGTAGGTGGTCAAGGTTATAAAGGAAATGTGTTTACCGCTGACAATGAACTCAAACATTTGATCTTCTTAAAGGTATGGATTATTCTCTCGCCTGCCTAATTTAATTCCTGCTGTCTGAACGGCCCAGAATGACGTTGCAACTTATAAATACCTGGTCTTATGGATATATTGTCGTTTGTACATTTTCGGGCTTCAAAGGGGCGTTTGTGCTTTTGTATTCGTACCTTACAGGGCTATGATATATAGCGAACAGGAAAAAAACGCCATTTTTGATAAATGCGTTGCCTTCCTCAACCATGTAGGTATTCCCACTTCCTTTCGAAGTATTAGCCATGATAGTTTTTTACCAGGGTTTCTGATTGAAAACGGTACACTGGTTATTGATAAGGATGCTTTGCAGTATCCGGGAGACATTCTGCATGAGGCAGGTCATATAGCGGTCGTACCTGCTGCTGATCGTCCACGTTTATCAGAGGGAGGTATCATTAAAAGAAGAAACAGGGAAGCAGAAGAGGTCATGGCCATTGCCTGGTCTTATGCTGCCTGTATGCATCTTGATATCGATCCTGCCTATGTATTCCATGCAGACGGTTACAGAGGAGGTAGTAATAGTATCATGGAGAGTTGTGATAAGAACGAATATGTGGGCATGTTAATGTTGAAGAGCGTTGGGATGGCTGCCGCTGATACCAGTTTATACCTTCAGATGAACAAGTGGTTAAGGGACTGAGCAGTAAAGGTCGTTTATTTTAATTTCCCGTCTTTTAAGGCATTTTTATAGAAGTCTTCCACCTTGGTCCTTGCCCAGGGCGTTTTCCGCAGAAATTTTAAGCTGGATTGTATGGAAGGGTTGCTGATAAAGCAATTGATCCGTATCTGATATCCCAGCTCATCCCATCCGTAGCTGTCTACGAGCTGTGTGATGATTTTTTCAAGTGTTATTCCGTGTAGCGGATCTTTTGATTTATTCCCTGTTTCCATATGCTGTTGTTTCCGGGGCAAAGATAAGGTACATAATACAAAGCGGCTGTGTCCATATTGGATAGCCTGTGTTTTCCCTGTTTTGCTGCTCCGGGGTAGGTTTGTTTTAAATCAGATATTACTTCAAACCGGGTAATTATCCGGTGAGAATGATATGTTTATTTTTGATGTTATGCGTAATTTAGTGATAGTTATATCTAAATGATCCTGTCAGTATTATTCCCCTGCTATATACCATTGTCAGATAAAGGGGCCTTGTAAGATGCTTTTTTCCCTTCAATTAACGACCTTTGTCCCCGGAAGGCACTCGCCCACCATTTTAAAAATAAGAGATCATTGGACCAAACAATCAGTTTAAACAAGTTTATTAGTGATACCGGATATTGTTCGCGTCGCGAGGCCGACAATCTCATCACGGCAGGGCGGGTATTATTGAATGATCGGCCGGCTGCTTTGGGTAACCGTTACAAGCCCGGAGACACTGTAGAAGTGGATGGCAGCCTTATCACTGCTGCTAAAAAAGAGAAACGCGTATACTTAGCGCTTAATAAGCCGCCAGGTATTACAACGACCACCGAATTGCACATCAAGGATAATATCATCAGTTTTGTAAATTATCCACAGCGGATATTCCCGATCGGTCGTCTTGACAAGGACTCCGAAGGGCTGATCTTCCTCACTAATGATGGAGACATCATCAATAAAATACTTAGGGCTGCTAACAATCACGAAAAAGAATATGTCGTAAGGGTAAACAAACCCATCGACACTGCTTTTTTGCAACAGATGTCGCAGGGAGTACCGATCCTGGATACCCGTACCCTCCCCTGTAAAGTGCAGATGACGGGTCGCCAGACCTTTCGTATAACGCTTACGCAGGGGCTTAACCGGCAGATCAGGCGCATGTGTGAATATTTAGGTTATACGGTGGTTGGTTTGCAGCGCGTACGTATCATGAATGTGCGGCTCGATAAGCTACCCCTGGGTAAATGGCGCTATCTCAGTGAGGCGGAGATCGCATTTATAAAGGAAAGTGTGGCAGATTCCAGTAAGGTCAGTGGCGAAAGCAAGCCTTCCAGGGCACGTAAGAAGGCTACGGGGCCTGTTCAGGAGAAAGAACATGCGCGAACTGGCCCTGCACCGAAGAATAAGCCATCTGCAGGTCGTAAACATGCCGCGCCACCTGCTCATCACAGAGAACAGCAGGAGCCTGCTTTTGCGTCTAAAAACAAGCCTTTGCCGGGACGCAGGCATGGAGCTTCACCTGCACCGCCTAAAGAACAGCAGGAACCTGCTTTTATGTCGAAAAACAAACCTTCGGCACATAAGCATAAGTCAGCAGACAGAGATAATAAACCTCAAACCGGTAAACCGGCTGAGAAATCATGGAAGAAAGAAAATCCTGCGCAGAAATCTGCGGCTTCCCGCAGGGGAAAGTCAGCTGGTGCAGCGAATGGCACAGGTAAAGGCAAAGAAAAAAAGGATGGGAGGAGAGGACGTCGGTAAATCTATCAAATGATTTTTTTCCGTAGTTTTGCTCCCCAAAATTTGTAGTATGAGTCAGAGCATAACGTTATACCGTATATCTCAGGAGAGTTTTGAGGTGATGAAGGCAAATCCGGAAGGAACTGTTATACTGGATATTTCCAAAGAGAATATTGTTTTTCCGCAAACTTTTGAAGGACTGAAATTTGTTTTATCTAAAGAGCAGGACGAAGATACCGTCTCTTTGCTGGAGCAGCTATTTTATCCTGAAACTTATGTAGGAAAAGAGATCGATCTGGATGAACTGGAGATGTTGTCAGAAGACATTGACTTTGAAGGTACTGCTATCTATTATAACGATACAGATGGGGTTGCAGATATGCATGCCGTTCTAAGTAATATTTCCATTGAGCAGTTTCACAAGTTGTATGATGCAAATGAACTCAATGAAAACAAGGTGTATCCCGATAATGTCTGGATCGAAGAAGGAGATGAGGACAGAGCGTTTACCCGTGAGCACCTGGCAAGGGAATTTACTGACCTGAAGAGTTTTATGGCGGCAGCGAATGCAGATAATGATTATGTGTTGTCTTTGGTAAGATAGTTACCCAATAAACTGACTATTTCAGACAACCAACACAAAAATATATAAGAAAGCAAACCCGCACTACGGTGTTACCAGAAGCAGCTGACTTTTGGCTAATTCCATAGAGCGGGTTTCTTGTTTTGTTGACTGCCCTTACTTTCTCAATGCTACTATTATTGCTGTTTTAGCGGATATTATAGAATTTTATATTTTATTCATAAGTTGTGTATACAGTCCAATAATATTCGATGGAAAAACATAAAGATATTCCTTCAGCTGCCGTCTGGAATGCCGAATGGAAAGAATGGATACTGGGTGAACAAAATGAACAGGGAGCGAAGATGGGCATATGGGAAGCGTGGCATATAGATGGGCATCACTGTGGAACGACAGATTATGGTGCTGGTATTCCCCCTTTTTTAAATAAACGTTTTCATCCTGATGGTACGCTTGCGCAGCAGGGGTACTGGCTTGGCGAAAATAAATGGATAGGGTGTTATCGTTGGATTAAAAGCGCGCATGCTACGCCTGAATATTTTCCTGGCGGTTATACCAAAGGAAATGCGCTGGTATGGGTAATAGAATATGATTATACGGAAGAGGGAACTGCATATAATGCCCGGCGTTATTTTGACAGACAGCACCATTCGGTTAGTGAAAAAGGGACACCTTTACCTGAGCATCCCTCCACTGTTCCTGCCCGCGCCTGTTTCGTAGATGCGGATAGTACAAAGCAGCTCCTGCCGCATTGGGTAATGAGTGAATTTGACCCCTGGAATAACAGGTATATCGGTGAATATGCAGAATGGGATATATCCGGTAATTTGCTGTTGAAAAGGCACTATGACCGGGATACTGGCATGCCGGAAGAAACATTCATTTCAAACGTTGTGCCTGAAAAGATCAGCTATGATCATTATCAGCATACCGATCCGCCGGTAATTCGACAAAGCAGGCATTATGCCTACAATGGGAATGATTATAAGCAACTGTTCTTTGATGAGGGAGGAAAGCTGCTTTATTTTATACGCCAACAGTATGTGCCCAATTGTCTTACCCGAAAATATTACAATAACATACTGATCTATGAAATTGTACGCATACCTAATGATGCGAAGCAGGTACCAACCAGCGTAAAGTATTTTTACCCTGATGGCGCTATCCTAATAGACTATCATTCCAACGGCGATGGCACCGGTAATTGGTCCATGTATGATGAAGCAGGAACGGCCTTATTGATTATGCGACTGGAAAAAGAAGCGTTTGTCAATGAGCAGCACAGATGGGGCTATTTTATACCCGGATCGAATTTAGATCCGGAACATATGACGATTGCATCTTATTTAGATGCGATTATCCGGAACTTCCGGAAGGAATATGAACAGTATCTGACCAGCAACAGTATAAAGTCCTTGCCGATACCGGATTATCTTCAAAAAGAGCTGGACAATATTGACTGGGAGCATATTGAAACGTCCAACGGACAAGGAGACGAATTGCCGGCAGAAATAAACGGCGTGTTATCCGGAGATGATGAAATTGCTGCTGTAGCTGCAAAGTGGATTTGGTGGAAGATCGCATATCAGGGAGATGTTTTTGAAGCGACTTATACAACAGCGACGATACTGGCCCGTATGATACCTTATTGTATACACACACCGGTTGTAGAGGAACGTTTATTCGGTTTTTTATATGAGATCATGATACAACCGAATATCCGCAGAGATGGATACAAGGAGATGATATTATCCATGGTATTTTTGATACCGCAGCTATTGCAACGGGTTGTAGCTAAAGAATCAATAATTGCCCGTCAGGCCCAATGTATACTGATACATGTCGGTAAGGGCCAGCCGGAAACGGTGAATTTCCTGCAAAGAGAATGGCAGGACACCAATAATACGAGAGAACGAAGAGCCCATGCGCTGTTTTGTTTAGGAAGGCTGTATGAGTTGACAGACGAGATAGAAAAATTGGAAGCTGATCTGAAGCCTGCATTTGAGGTAGAAAAAGATGCTTTGCTACAGCTGATAATAGCCATCATGCTCGTTAGGAACGCAGATAATAATGCACCTGATCGCTGGGTAACGTGTATAATAAACGCATTTGTCCGTGGGGGGGATGTCATAGCTGAACTTGCATATATGCAGCCTTTTATAGGGGAGGATGGCGTGCCGCAATACCTGATAGATGTACTGTATCATACAAATGGCACTGCATTGGCAAAACATATCAGCGCATTGATAATGGCGTTGCCTTCATGTGAGTTGTCACATCAGCAGGCATTGATGCAGGCGATCTGTTCGACATTATTTTCGCCAGACTATGTTGAAATGAAAGAGGTGCTGCCTGAGATCGGGAATGCATTACGTGCATTGACGGAGTTGGGAGAGAAAGCGCCGGAGTTTATCAAAGCACATATTGACGTATTGACGTCGTATGATGTGGACTTAGGTCAAGCCTACTCATAGAGCAGGCTTGATCGTTTACGATGGCCGGTAGTTGCTGTTAATGCTTTTTTGCTCCTGGAGGTACCTGACCTTGTTTAAAGGCTTTTTGCTGTTCATTATTACCCAGGTCCATGGAGAAGTTCTCCCACTTGCCATCCGCATTTAATATGGCACAGTTCCAGTCCCCGTCTGCGTCATCCGGGAACTGCCATAAAATATGATAGCCTTCTTCATTGGTGAATCCTTCTTCGTCAGCCTGTAGGATGCCCTTCACTTTTTCCCATATGCAGGTCTGGACAGTAGTGATAATATCATAATTATCGTCTTCCATAGCCATCGGCAATAACCTGAAGGCATAAATAACCTGTACACGATCAAAGAAACTATTCAGCCATGTAGCGGCACTGGCCGGCTGGAAATTGAGGATGCTTTCCCTGAATTCATCCAGTTCTTCTTTGCCCATTCCATCGGCTGTAACGGCGTCCCGCTCAATTACGGCTAAGAGTTTATTCTTTTCATTCTTTAATTCGATATGCGTCCATTTTTCGGGCTGCTCATTTTTGAGGGCATCTAATTTGGCGCTAAGGCCGTCTTCATCCAGTGCCTCTAAAATGTCATCTAGGTGAATATCCGGATTTTCCGTCCCGAGAATGCGTATATAGTAACTCATATTTGCGAAAGTAGAATGAAAGTTGTTTCCGGCCAAATGTGCGGTGTGTATTGAAGGGAACCGGGACTTGATACATTTCAGTCGTATTATCCGGTGAGTCCGGCAGTTGCCTGATTATCTGTGAATGCAAATACTGTTTATTTTAGTGTAATGGAATCTATTGTTCTTACAAAGCAACAGGCGCGAAAGATCATTCTGGAAGCTGCCGGTCTGGCCCGAAAGGCACAGTTTGGGCGGGGCGTTGAGGCTGTTTATCAGGTGATCGATCATTTAGGGTTCGTCCAGCTGGATACGAACTACGTCGTGGAGCGTGCCCATCATCATGTAATGGCGGCGCGTATACCGGATTATCAGCTGGAATGGCTGACAGCACTTTGTGAAGATGGCCGCGTCTTTGAATATATGACCTCGGACGCAGGTTTTCTGCCTATGGACGATTTTCGTTTCTCATTGCCTGTAAAGGAGGCTTTTAAAGCACAAAGTAAACCATTTACCCAGGCAGAACATAAGCTGATGAAACAGATCATGGACCAGGTAGAGCGGGACGGGCCCGTTAAGGTAGGCGATTTTGAGAACGATCGTCAGGAAGCCAGTTCCGGCTGGTGGGACTGGCGCCCCGCAAAGGTGGCGCTTGAAAGGTTGTATTTCACCGGGAGCCTGATGATTAGCCGAACGAAAGCCTTCCAGAAGGTCTATGACCTGCCGATTAACCTGGTGCCACAGGATATAGATGTAAGTATACCCACTGACGAAGAATATGCCCGTTTTGTCATCCGCCGTACCCTTGGAGCACTCGGTATTGCATCCGCCAAAGAAATAGCCTGGCGTGCCCGTCGTGTGAAGGGGAACCTGGTTAAAAAGGAACTGGAGAAGATGGCGGAGGCTGAGAAGTTAAAAAGAGTGACGGTGGATGATCTTAAAGGTCCGTTCTATATGCTTCCTGATCAGAAAACTAATATAAAGCTGTCTAACGATGTTTTTATCCTGTCCCCATTTGATGTGCTGAATGTGTATCGTCATCGTTTAAAGGACTTCTTCAATTTCGATTATCAGATCGAATGTTTTGTACCTGCTCCCAAACGGATATACGGTTATTTTTCCTTGCCCATACTAGCAGGTGATACTTTTATAGCCAGAATGGATGCTAAGGCTGATCGTAAGCAAAAGGAGCTGATCGTGCACAACCTTCATTTTGAGGCGGTTGATCTTGATAAAAGCACTATTGAAAAATTAATCCAGGCTTTAAAGGCTTTTGTACAATTCAATAAATGCCGGACTATTACATTCACTAAGTCTAATAAGAAAACCTATTTGCAGGCCATCCGTAAAGGCTTATCTGAATAGTTGGACAATTGCATAATTTTCTGCATATCATGGAAGCACAAGACCTTAATATTTTAAGAGCGGCGATACAGCGTTTTTTACCAATGACAGATGAAGAATGGGCATTATTAGCACCGCATATCCGGTACCGCTCATTGGAAAGAGGAACGAAATGGATCGATGAAGGGCAACGGGAACAGGATTTTGGGATCGTGCTGGAAGGAAATATGCGGCATTATTATACCCGTGACGGTGAGGAGAAAACAACCTATTTCTATTTTGAGGGCCACTTTATCAGTTCTTATTTCAGTGCGATAACAGCTAAACCTTCCAGGTTAACTATCGAGGCATTGACGGATTGCAGATTGCTTGCTTTCTCCTATAAACACCTGCAATCTCTTTATGATCAGTCCCCGAAATGGGAGCGGTTTGGCAGACTCGTTGCAGAGTATATCGCTATGGGTTTAGAAGAACGTATGGCAGGTTTACTCATGTTGAGTCCTGAAGAACGCTACCTGGAACTGCTGGAAGGTAATAAACAAAAGATCGTCGAGCGGATTCCCCAGCATTATATTGCTAACTATCTAGGTATCACACCGGTAAGTCTGAGCCGTATCCGTAAGCGTGTGCTGAAAAAATAACTGTTCCGGTTTTTATTATCTTTTGTTAACGTTTGTAAGCAGGCTGGTGTTCGATCTTTGTGTTATCAAAAACACACAACACTATGAAATATCTCTTACAAGCAGAAGCAATCGTTCCTTTTATACTGTCAGTTGTTTTACTTAACCTGTTGCCGGTTCATTTTGCCTGGTGGGTCTGGATATTGTTGTTTCTGGCACCGGATATGGGGATGATCGGGTATGTCATTAATAATAAAGCAGGTGCATTTGTCTATAATCTCTTTCATCATCAGCTGGTAGCTGTTATTGTATGGGGCATCGGTTTATTACTCCAGCAGCCGTATGTGGAAATGGCTGGGCTTATATTATTGGGACATAGCAGTATTGACAGACTCCTTGGCTATGGTCTGAAACGGTCAGAGGGATTTAAATTTACGCATCTCGGTGTCATGGGACAAAAGTGATCATGCGCAGTTTATCGAAGAATATATGAAAGCATCTACTTATATCAATAACATCCGATTCAACAAGGTCCGGTTCTTCCACAGAAAGTATCAATACCATGAATCATATATCCTTGACAAAGGTGAACGATCTGATTGGGTGAGATCATCTGATGAAAAGTTGCTGACTAACTCAATATTGGACCTCAACGGAGAGATAAACCCTTCTTTTGTTGAAATTGCAACGCAAGTTGACGTACAGCAGATTCAGTCAGTGTTTGATATTGCGTCTGTCAGGGATTTTCCCGGTGGTAAGTATCCATGTTTTGATGCGGCCATTATTTTCGCGCAGGATAGCGTAATAGTTGGAGGAATTAATATTGATTTCCGGAACAAAATAGCCAGGACAACCGCGAATGAGATAGTACCTGTTTCGCTTGAAGAAATGGATGCGCTTCTTGACCTGTACGCATCCCTGGGCGTCAGGAAGTTTGATCATCATTTGCCGCCGTCCATTGCAACGGATGGTTATTGGATGCATTACAGATTCCCTTTTGAATTCTTTTACAATGCAGCATTTAACACATTTGAGGCGGGTATTAATACCACTTTGATGTGTGTTAACTTTAAGCTCGCCAGATTGGAGATAGAATGTATAGGCAACCGTATCACAAAAGAGCAGATCGCCAGGGTACATGAAATGGAATCACAAAACCATAAATTGAATCCTTTGTTAAAAGCGTATTTCTGGGAGCTTTATCAGCTACATAAATCTGACTATAAGCTTCCTGAGTTAACAGATCAGGAACAGCTGTACTTTTTTGTGAAGGTCGGCTCTATTTATGTACCTGATAAGAAGGAAAGTTCCATTAGTATCAGTTTCAGGACCTGGGATGAAGAACATGGTTGCTCAGTTAACTACAAGAATGGAGCACTGAAATTTGAATAGTCCGTAATTTCCCATAACGAGTGCTGCCGAATTTTTACCAGGGCATCGGCTGGCGTGAGCATATCGCTGCTTATTGGGTGCGAAAGATGGCCCCGGTTACCTTGTGGTTCTGATGAGAAGCGGTATCTTTTGTTTTAGCCTGGGAAGGTAAGATATCATCCTGGCCTTTTGTTTGTATAACAGTTATGCAGAGAATGCACTACCTATCAGAGCGAACTCAACGAAAGTGCAGCGATTAATTGTGAGATTCCGTTCGAAAACAATATTTAAATTAGTGCGTTCTCCTTATTGTAACTATGTCAAAAAATAAGGTTATGACTACCAGATTACCAGTACAGGCCGTTGCCACCGCTTTGTTCTCAGTATCGCCTGAACGTGTTTTTGATGCATTCCTCAATACAGAAATGGTGGGGAAGTTTATGTTTGGTCCGCAGCTGCGTGATGAAGAGATTGTGAGTCTGACCAATGAACCGTGGGAGGGAGGCAGTTTCTCTTATCTTGTTCGCCGGGATGGGCAATTGATCAATCATATCGGTAAATATGCAGAGATAGCATATCCGCGGCGCCTGGTATTCACCTGGCAGGTGGAAGGGGAAGGGTCGGATAGTTCAGATGTGGTAATAGAAATCGCACCCATCATTGACGGATGTGAACTTACGCTTACACATGAGATGTCCCGCAAATGGGAGAGTTTTGCAGAACAATCCAAAGTTGCCTGGGGCAAGATGCTGGATAAGCTGACGGAAATACTGGAATAAAGCGGGATTTTACTCCAATAGCGTCTCATTTTATCAGGGGCTTGATGTACCTTCGGAGGCGAACATGGCCATCAATGAAGAATTCCCGTAATATTCCCTTGCATACTTTACCGGCATTGCCATTCCTGGCATCCGATCAACGTACGGCATTTGGAGAACACTGGCCCAGCCACCGGATCGACTTTTATGCGATTGTGTGGTTCACTGAGGATAGTGGCGTTCATTTTATTGATTTTGAATCTTATCCTATCAGAGAGAATACGGTTTATCTGATAGGAAGAAATCAGGTGCATTCCATTCCATCTGAGGTCTTACCCAAGGCAAAGACAATTGTTTTTGCTGCATCGTTCTTTCATCGTATAGAAGAACCATTTCTCAGACAACTATTTTTACCTTTTGCGAATGATGGTATCCTTATTCCCGGTCAGATGCAGCAGGCGTTAGCAAATTTGTTTGGTCTGATCGTACTTGAGAATAAAGGACAGAACGATCTTACGTTGTTGCTGAAGTATACAACCGCTTTTTTATGGCAGCTGTACAGGTTTGCTAATCATCAGTTATCCTTTACAGCGGGAGAAGATAGCCGCATTATTAAATTGTTTCAGCTGCTGGAAAAGCATTATACAGAAGAACGGTCTGCCGGTTTTTACGCAGAGCAGATCGGCTTAACTCCAAAAAGGATCAATGAGATCCTTCGCGAAAGAACAGGAATGACCATCAGTCAGCTGTTATACCAGCTTTTGCTCACAGAGGCAAAGCGTGAACTGTTTCACGGCAGGTTACCCATCAAAGAAATTGCCTATCAACTTGGTTTTGCTGACCAGTCTTATTTCGCACGATTTTTTAAAAAGCATACCGGGATCACCCCTGAGGAATTCAGGGAGAAGGAAAGCCCTCGTTTTCGTGTGTAATCATCATTAATCCGATAATGTTCAGATTGTGCTAATGCATGTACAGATTGTGCTGCATTCAGAACTGTTTTTCCGGGAACTTAGACCTATAGAGGGGCGGTTCTCCGGGAGCGGAGAATAGCTGACCTGATCAGCCGTATGACGGCTTTTGTTTCACATTAAAACATAGATAGATGGGACGTTTAAAAGATAAGGCGATCGTTATTACAGGAGCGGCTATGGGCCTTGGTTATGCAGCCGCATTAGAGGCAGCAAAGAACGGAGCGAAATTATCTCTTGTGGACTATAATGGGGAATCGCTGGAAAAGGCGAGGACAGTGATCCTGGAACAGTACCCGGAGACAAAGATCATCACCCTGGTGGCCGATGTATCTGATGAATCAGCTGTGAAAAAGTATGTAGATGAGACTGTGAAAGCGTTTGGTACGATCGATGGATTTTATAATAATGCGGGTATCGAGGGAAGGCAGGCGCCGTTGATCGAGTACGACCTGGATGTATTTAGAAAGGTGGTAGATATTAACCTGATGGGTGTTTATTATGGTCTCCGCTATGTGATTCCTGTCATGCAACAACAGGGATACGGAAGGATTGTAAATGTTGCCTCTGTGGGCGGCATCAGAGGTGTGATGAACCAAACGGCTTATGTGGCTACCAAGCACGCTGTGGCCGGTATTACGAAAAACGCCTCCCTGGAGTATGGCAGATATGGGATATTGACGAACGCGATTGCTCCTGGCGCTATCCTTACGCCGATGGTGGCAGAAGCATTTAAGCAGGTAAATCCGGAAGACCCAAAGCAGGCGGAGGCAGCATATGCGCAGGCGAATCCAACTAAAAGACTTGGTTTACCGGAAGAAGTGGGTAAGTTGGTCGTATTCCTGTTGAGCGATGATTGTAGCTATGTAAATGGTCAGACTATCGCTATTGACGGCGGACAGTCCAACAGCTACGGAAATGTTTAGTCAGATAATATACTTATAGAACAGTGACTTTTCTGGAGGGAGATGCCATGTGCATCAAAATAAAACCTGCTCATGGAGCAGGTTTTTGTTTTGATATTGATTTATAAAGTTATGAGGGCCGAATAGCTTATTCAGCGGTGCATTTCACGGTTGTCTTACCGTTACAGGTTGCGCTCATGGTCAGACCGGATACACCAAATTCAAACTGGAACTGAATATTGGAGTCAGATTGTTCTGCTATTTTTTTACTGATATCGTATATCATCGTACCGGTACCTGTGCCAGCGCCATTTCCTTTGTTATCGTTCTGTGCCATACTCATGTCCATGGTAATATTCTGCTTCAGATCGAATATCGCTTTATGGTCTTTGATCTCTTTCAGTGTATATTTTGTTATGAGCATCATTTTCATCTCTGCCTGTGGGATAGGGAGGTTCATCGGTACTTCCATATCAAAGGAATCACCGATCTTCAGTTCTTCTGCGGGGAACTTAATACTTTGCTGCAGGTTATTCACCATTTGTCGCAGGGATATTTTCAGTGCATCATCCAGTTCTCCTTTGATGGTGTCAATGGAAATTTTTCCATCTCCTATAGTAGTACCCTCAATAACCGCATTTGCAAAAGGATTTTCGTTTTGAACGGTTTCCTGTCCGCTAACCGACTGTGTAATACTCATCTGATCAAAAGTCATCGCCAGCGGTGTTTTTTTATCTGCCCGCTGTTGACCGGTCTTTGTCGTGGTCGCGAATTGCTGGTTCATGTGCATTATAATAGGGAGCTGCATACCACTGGCGCTCAGCTGGTTTAAGATAGCTGAATCGCCTTTAACCGTCATTTCCATGTCCATAATGTTAGTCATCTGGGTTTTGTAGGTCTTACCGGGATCCATGGAGATTTTCAGCAAAACTTTATTCTGAGCGGATGCGAGCTGGGTTATGCTACCAAGGAGTAATAACAAAAGCAATCGATAGTAATTCATTCTAAATTGGATTTTCCCAAAGATGAAGAATTTTTCAGAAAATCTCTGTTAAGCTCTGGATATGGGTGGAAACCCTTATAGGAAGTCAGGTGTTATAGCCGCCTTTATTATAATGTAGTGTAAAATTTTAATATATTGGCGGCGTTAAAACCATCACCTCAAATACAATGGAAAAACCCGTACACATTCCCGAAGGAGCAGTTTATAATGAAGATGACAAAGAATGGCTCCTGGGAGATACAAATGAAAAAGACCAAAGAACAGGCCTCTGGAAAAAATGGCATGCACAGGGATATCTTTGGGTTACAATTGAATATGGAGATGGCGCCCCGCCATACCACGTACAACGTTTTCACCCCGACGGTACACTGGCAGAAGAAAGTAACTGGTATGGAGGATCAAAATTCCTGGGTACCGTTCGTATTATAAAAAGCGATCATCCTACAATAGAACCATTCCCTCCTGGCGGCGCTGATAAAGCAGAAAATGTATGGATAGCAGAATTTGATTATATAGATGAGGCCATTTATGAGGCACAGCGATATTTTGACAGACAACATAATCCCGTTAGTTCTGATGGTGACCCGCTGCCTGAAAAGCCGGCAAATGTGCCTGCGCGTGCCCATTTTGTAAGAAATCAGTTTGCGGCGGCCTATTGGGTAATGGGTATTGTAGATATCCGTATACCGGGCTTTATCGGCGAATATTTTGAATGGGACCTGGATGGAAACATTATTACAAAAAGACAGTATAGTACAGCTGGCGTAGTCATTGAAAATCACGAGTATAGTGACAGGAAGCTTTATCGATCCAATGAGTACAATAATCCCGAACAGCAGGACCAGCAAACTACCTATTACTATACGAATATGGATACGCCGGTCGTGAAAAGCCGCACTGTCTACCGGAAAAATAAGAAAGATGTTGAAGAGTTCTTTTTTGATAAAACCGGCAATCAGCGTTATTCGACACGTAAAGAAGATTTGTCGGAATTGCACAAGCGGAGGTATTACAATGGAGAACTGGTATGTGAAGCATTTTTATCTGAAGAAGATGATGCCTTTCCGACCAGCGTAAAGTATTATGCAGCAGGAGGCCAGACGTGTATTAACCTTACTGTTACAGACGAAAATACAGCGCTATGGCGCTTATATGATGAGGCAGGGCAGGAGTTGCGACAGATAACAGTAGCAAAGGACGATGATGAACGCTACAAACTGACAAAGTGGAATGCATTTATGCCTGTGTCGGCAGACTATAATGCAAAGACCAACAATACTGACTGGGAGATTATTGTAGCAAAATTCAACCGGTACTATGACCAGTTTAATACCAGTCAGCGGTTACAGGACCTGGAAGTACCCGCCTATCTGCAGACGGAACTGGAGAAAATAGACTGGGGCACGCTCGGCACAGCAATGGGTGGAGGGGATAAGTTACCACTGGGTATTAAAGGGTTGCTTTTTGAAGATGAGGCGATCGTAAAGATGAGCAACAGGATTATCTGGATGGAAATAGAACATCAGGGAAGTGTATATGAATCTACTTACAAGGTATCTGTTATACTGGCGCGTATGGTGCCGCATTATGATCATTTACCGGCAGTACAGATGCGTCTGTGCAAACATTTATATGATGTTCTTGATCTGACCTATATCCGTGAAGATGAAGATTTGTACGAGGAACTGATCCATACCATCAAGCCACTTGAATCCCGTTTGTTGCAAATGGCAGTTCATGACGATCCGGACATCTCCCGTATGGCCAAGTATATACTGGCTTATACTGGTGGCACAGCTACTGAAGCGTTCCTGATGGCGGAATGTCAGAATGCTGCACATACCAGTGAAAGAAGAGGGTACGCTGTTTATTCATTATCTGATTTTTATGCACTCAGACAGGAAAGTGATAAGCTGATCAATACTTTTGCTACCGCTTTCGTTACAGAAAAGAATGTTTTTGTCCGCTTTGTTATGGCGGCACAACTGACATTGCTGAAAAGAAAGGAGGCACACGATGTTTGGTTATCGGAGTTGCTACAGGCGCTGACAAACCATGAGGACATTGAAGAAGATTATGCTAATATGATTCCTTTCATCGGCGGTATTTATGATATAAAGGAATACATCCTGATAGTATTGCGTAAATCCCGTCCGGAAACGTTGGAAAATAATATAGCGCCGATGATCGATGCGTTGCCTACGTTGAACTGGCAACAACAGCTTACTTATTTCCAGACGATATTCGCTGTATTGTTTAAGGATGAGAGTGCATTCGAAGACATGACGCCTATCAGAAAGAAAGCATTATTGGTAGCAGCAGAGGCCGTGGCGCAAGACCCTGGTTTTATCAACCGTAAAGAGGTCTTTGATACTTATGGTGTGCCGCATGATGTATATAAGCTCAGGCAGCTGGCACAATAGGATGTCTATTGTTCTTAATGAAGCATTCCATTAGAAAGCATAAACAGGCAAACGCCGGAGGTATTATATCTCCGGCGTTTGTTGTATGATCTTTCTTTGAATTAGTCGGTCCTGATTGTGAGCGATTTATCTGAAATAACAGATTGAAGGAGAGTCTGAGATATATGGAATAAATCGCATGTCTGATAAAAGGATATTTTGGACTCAAATAAAACATTGTAAATCAATCGTGTTGTTGGATTTTACGTTATATTTATAGTATGTCAAAATTCAAAGATGTTGTTGTAACGCTTTCCAAAAAGCACCCCCAAACCGGCGAACCAGCACAGGCCGGACATTCCTTCGTTATTGGAACTTTAGGCAAAAAGACAGGCTTCTATGAGATTGAAACAGAGCAATTGAATAAACTCAAAAACGAGGACCTGCAGCAGGAGCTTTTCAAGTTGTTACACCCGCAGACTCATCACTAATTGATGAAATAAGGTTTTTATAGGTTACTGCTGCAATGACTCAAGTTGCGGCAGGGGAGTATCTATGCGCGGGATTTCCTGTCGGGTAATATATGATTGCCCGGCAATGTGTACTATTGCCCGTCAATCAAGCATACGAACATTTTTAAATTGTCGGAGATCTTCCCAATTGCCTTTTACGGTTGTCTCATCTCCCGCCATAATATATACCTGGCCATTCATCTTTACCTGTACGCTGGTGGGTGAAATTTCATATATGATATTGCCATTCTTAAATGTTATTACTTTGTCTTTGATGGTGAAGTCTCCCTGGTTCCGTGGATAGTACATTTCAATGTGCTCATCGTTCGTCACAAACGCATAGTAAAGCGTTGAGTCGTAGTCCACAAAAACTACTTGTTTTTTATTTTTTATCAATGAAAAAGAGTAGAGCTTATCTCCCTGGAAATATTGTTCCTCAGTCTCAGATTTTTTTCCTGTGTTATATTGGGTTGTCGTCACTGTATATAGAAAAGGGGTTTCTCTATTATTATAATAATGCAGCACAGATGCCGTTTCGACCAGCTTGTTATCGATTATCGCGAATTCTGATTCAAGTGAACAGCAGTTACTTAACAGCTTTGTCCTCAGGCGTTGCTGTTCTATATCTATCTCGACAGGTTCGCAATGTTGATTAATCAGGTCAGATAAGGCTTCATTATAATTAAATTTATTCTCTTGCCAGAGATAAATATTGTAGCTGTTACCTTCATTACAATTGGAAGGGCCGGTATAAATCGCAAAATCCTTATGCCCATCAAAGTTATAGTCCTGGTATATGAACAGGTGACTCGTATCAAAAGACGGAGTTTTTTCCGGTGATTCATTTATCAGGAGAGAATGGTCTTTCGCATAGACTGTAATGTCTATGTAATTATTAAGATCGTCGTTTTTTTTGACCTCCAGATAGTAATGATCGTTGATAGGGATTACTTGTCCGGCGACGGAACAGGAGAGTAATAAAAGGATAATAGTTGCTCTTATCATAAGATTAGGGGTGAAATCTTGGCTGTAATATAATTGATTTTATATATTTATCATTGCTTCTGTACGGTTATAAGGAATGTATAGACAAGCAGGCCGGTGATATTATCTCCGGCCTGCCTGTCCGTCGATGTTTTAAAAATTACAATGTTATTGCATCGACTACTATTTTTTCGTCGCTAACCAAACTCACTACGTCATTCAAATTGAAGAAATTACTTTCATCAGGATGGACCTTTAGCTTATAATTTTCACTGGAAAAAAAGGAATTAAAATCTTCCATTGAAGAGAAGTAAATATCTGTTATGGCATCATATTGAGGCGCCGGAAAACCTGCTGTTTCGGTTGGATGAGATACCACATATTTTTTAACGTACTTTTGAGATTCCGGAATCGACATAAATAGCGGTGCATGATGTTGCCGGTGATAGTTAATGAATGCTTCTCTACTCATGCCTTCAGTCCGGCGGATTAAAAATGTGAACTTCAACATATTCTTTATTTTAGATGCAAAGCTATTTCTAAGCTGTTCGAGTGGCAATACCGGACAATTTTATGCGGGTATTTTTACTAATGCCTCTTTTACCTAATTTCTAATCGCATGTATAAGAAAAAGACGCCCATTCAGACAAATTGTGGTTTACATTTCTTCAAAGAATTATTGAACGGTAAATGGAAACTAATGCTTATTTATTATGTGTCACAGGGATTTCAACGCCCCAGTGAGTTGCAGCAACAAATTCAGAACGGGGACCGACGGGTTTTGGATAAGCAGTTAGGGGAACTGGTGAACCATGGTTTTCTGGAAAAGCAGGTGTATAATACAAAAGTCCCTAAAGTCGAGTACAAGTTGACGAAATTGGGTATTGACTTAGTACCGCTTATAATAGTTATGGAAAAATGGGGAGAAGAGCACAGAGTGGATCTTGAAAAGGGACTGAAGAATGATCCTAAATTCATGAATGTTCTGTAGATGTCGCTTTTTGTATAGCTGGCGTTAAAAATTTTCTATATGGCGTGCTGCTTTTATTTATAGGATTGGCGCTGCGGCAACCGTTACTGATGTGCATATTTCCCCTGATGCCGCATATAAATGTCAGATATTCATATCTTAGCGGTGAACCGGCAATTAAGAGCGATTGTTCAATGGCTCATTGGTTATCTGATTGCCTGGCTTATTTATATATTTAAGATGTAAATTAATTTTATCAATGCAGAAGAATTCTTTTGTTAAGATTCATGGACTCGGTAATGAGTATATCGTAATTGACAGTCAAAATATTGGATTTGAGCTTACTACAGCAGCTATACGGAGAATCTGTAATGTTAATTTTGGTATAGGATCAGATGGTGTGCTGGTATTAGTGGGGTCTGAAACTGCGGATATAGGCTTACGTATATTTAATCCCGACGGTTCCGAAGCAGAGAAAAGCGGTAATGGTTTGAGAATATTCTGTAAATATGTTTTTGATTACGGCGTGGTTACTAAAACAGCATTTACTGTCGAAACGAAGGGCGGTATAGTCAGTGCGCAAATAGCACAGATAAAGAACCAGCGTGCGCATACAGTTACCGTAGAAATGGGAAAGGCTATTTTTGATGCGGAGTTGATACCTACGAAATTTGCATCAAAGCAGGTTGATGATACACTCATTTCAATAGAGGGTAAGCCGTTTTATGTGAATTGTGTTTCAGTCGGTAATCCACATTGCGTTATTCTCAAGGATGATCTGGTAATCGAAGAGATAAAACATTATGGGCCGCTGTTAGAGCATTATGAGATGTTTCCCAATCGAATTAATGTACAGTTTGCGAAGGTGATTAACCGAAGTGAAGTTGAGATATTAATATGGGAAAGAGGCGCTGGCTTTACATTGGCATCGGGAACATCTTCCTGTGCAGTGGCAAGTGTATTACGGAAAAAAGGGCTTATTGATGAACGTGTTACGATGAAGATGTTAGGAGGGACGCTGCAGATCACCGTTGATGATAATTATATGATCACGATGACGGGTGAGGTAAGGGAAATCTGTAGCGGGGTACTCAGTGATGAGCTCATCGAAGACTTTAGCAGTTAAAAAGGTATTTAAGCCCAGTATCAGATCAGGGATCGAACCTGCCTGGTTTAGCCCAAAAAACTCAAGGATGAAGAGGGATATGGATATAAAGAGGAAAAGCCAGCGACCGACTAAAAGTTTGACGATCGGCCGGATTGTAACTGATAGCAATGGAAAGCGGATATACAGTAGCGACTACCGGTTACCACTGTTCGCGGTCCTGCAGATATGTAAATAACCTGTTTAATTGATGAAGGTGATGATCGCCTGATTGTTTTGAGCCGCCCTGGTGAATACTTGCTGTAACGCTGTAAAATTATTGTAAAGGTCGTCAAAAGAATCTGCCTGATCCCATATTTGCGGATAGATGCCTAATGCGTTCATTTTATCCCCGTCATACTTTTCGCGCACCTGCGCTTCTGTGAAGCCAGCCAGCAATAGATTGAGTTCTGCTACTTCGGCAGGGGTAAGATAATGCGCGGGTCCGTAGCCCAGATCCTGGCTGGCATCTATCAGTTGTCCGCTAAATAAAGCGCGGCCGATCGGTTGTGTGAAGGTTTGTACGCTTTCACCGGTTAGTACGAATAAGATGCCTTCCCAGGTTTTATCAAGGTCTTCCAGTTGTGCGTTATCGGCATCGTTATAGATTTTGTCTTCCAGCAGGCTGCTATCAGCCAAAAATGACTGTAACTCTTCGTTTGTTACGGTCATTACATTTCCGATCATGCTCATGATTCTCTATTTATATTTTTAAATTAATACAACCAAGATACTTTTTGTAATATAATAATTCCGCTACATTTTCTACCCTGATGCCTCGCCTGGGAGAGGGGTAATCCTGAAACTGCTGAAAAAATATGGCTTTAATATTATACTGATGTTTTTTCTGAAATAGTTTCGAGGTCAGAAGGCTTCCTTTTTGTTTTGATATGTGCAAAATTTGCTGATGTCGTAAAATACTCCAGTGCCAACACTAATAATATTGAACTGAGAAAGGTTACTTTTTGCATAATGGGCAAAGGCTCCCGGAACGTTGAGCCATACAAAAACATGGTGATGTAGTAAAGAAGCATACAAACCACACAAGCAAGTTTAAGCCAGTGTAGTTTCGTTTGCATAATAAATACCGTAATATAAAATAGACTTACCAGAAGGAGTGTGCTTGCTATTACCACCATTATATCATGCATTGGGGTAGCTATTAAGCAGTTAAATAGCATATTGCCGGCTCCCAAATATTTAATAACATTGGCCGCCCCTTTGTTCGGTATTTTTTTAGAGAAACGGACAAAGAATATCGCAAAGCTGGCCGAAAGCATAACCATACCTGCGTCTGCCCATACCCTGGCAGTATTGTCTGCTCCGTTTATGGCTTTCTCTGCAAACAGGTCGCTGATGAAGTTTTGTGTCCACTGAAAACCGACGGAGTTTTTATCAGCTACGGAACCTCCCGGATAGACAAGGGTGGCAATCAGTATCAGTAATATCGAAATTATTGTTCCTGCGAGTACAGCATGTTTTTTCAACATCAGATTTGAATTTATGTTCGTTTTCCCCGGAAGAAACCTAAGTTATTACTTTTTTCAGTTTTTCCAGTCCGGGGATACCGTAGTTATATCAGGTGGTTTAATTCAATGTTAGTCATGTAACATGCTTTTGGTTGCTTCTTCCTATAAGGCTGCAATATCATCTTTCTTATTTTTTGATATGGCATATCCATAAGCTACGCTGGCATTGGCACAGTTCAGTACATTAACAGATAAACACAAGTAGTATCAATCAGCACAGGTATTTGCGTTTCCCGGAAAGTAGATTCCGGCTGTAAGACATGCCATTTTACGATTTGTTTACAAAGGTTACATTTTTATTTACAATTCAGATTCTACTCTCTAAAGAGTATCAAAGTAATTTCGCTGGATGTAATACACGTCACCATTAAAAAGCAAAAAATAAACAAATGAAAAATAAAAGAACCGTTTTGCCCTGCTTGATTATTCTGTTAATAGGAGTAATTTATTTTGCGGTACAGGCTCAACAAAAAAATGATACTCATCGCACTAACTTTTCTGGCGAATGGAAATCCAAAGAGTCGATAAGTATGGGCGGAAATATTGTTTGCGTATATGAGGAAGGTGATCGTATGCGCTCAAAAACAATGAAAATAGCAGAGCAGGCAGATTTTCTAACCATAGAAATACCAAACCCGTCTCCTGGGTCAGCGTCGGCTACAAGCCAGGAGAAACTGACCTTCGACGGTAAAGAAAGCCGCATTAATCATGACCGGGAAAGAGGAAAGAAGTTTACCGTAAAATTGTCAGCTGATGGACAAACTATGACTGTTAACTCAATTGTACACCTGATGGTTGTCACTCCTTTCAATATAAATGTTCAGAAACAAGCATTTGTTTACGTGACAGAGATTTGGAAGTTGAGCAATGACGGCAAGTCTATTTCTGTTCAGGCCAATGCAAAATCAACTTCATGGGGGGACGAACGTTCCTGGAAGACCGTATTCGATAAAGTCCGTTAGTATTCAAAAACTTTTTTGTACAGATCCGAGTATTCGGATTGATCTTTTTTCATTTGAGATGAGTTTGGGTTATCTATAGAAGAAGTCAAGGTGAAGATTTTGGGAATAATATAGACAGATATACGATGCTTAGAAACTATGTGTCAGGTTAGTGGCAAGAATGCTCTTTGACGCTATGACGGCAGTGGCTTAACTAAGGTATCTCAGAGAAGTGTTTATGCTATAATCGAAGATAAAAAAGGAAATATCTGGACTACCAGTCCCAAATAATTCGATTTCAGATTAAGCTTTCACTTGGCTCAAAATCGAACCTATTAGGAATTGATAATGAATTACCTATAAAATGACTTGAAATATACAAAAACAGGAAATCCGCTACTAGCGAGGATTTCCTGTTTTTGTACCCAGTAGCGGTAAGTTTTCGAATCAAATGGGATCAATACTGGGTAAATTAAATTCATGTTTTATTTGATTCATCGTATTGAGAATTCACATATCGAGTTTCTTTAAGAATCCTACATTGGAGATGAACTGTCATATACTATTATTTGTTATTTGCGCATTAGTTATCTTTTACGCAGTTTATCTAAATGTTTTTTGTTTTTTTGAAAGAGAATATTTGTTGAATATCGTTTCATATACGAGACAGCTTTTCTTATTTGTTCGAATTCCATTGTTATTTTTTCATGCTGTTTGTTTATGTCGAAGTTATCATTTACCGAATTCCATTTGTAGTGGACGAACGCGTTTCTGCCATCAGAAAGAATCTTGATTGTTTTTTGGTGCTTATTATTGAAATTGGGAAAACCTAACAGGAGCAGAAGCCAGGTAAATTTGCCTTGTATATTTACAGATTTAATGACTTCTTTTTTCCAATCATCACTAATGCCTTTCATTTGACACCCGTGGTGGATAAGATGGTTTATAGAGTGTTCAAAGAATGTTGCATATAGTAATTTTGCGAAATCATATTTGCCCTGTTTTAAAAAAGCATTAGCTTCTTCTATGATATCGCTCCGGTGGTCAATTATTATATCAAGTGGAATACGGTTTATAATATCTGAAATTTTTATTTGCAACTCGTTCTGAGGCAAGGAAAGGTCGCTTTTTGTAATAAATCCTTGGGTAAATAAGGATTGGAGAATACCTTGTGCCACAGTATTCACAAATGTTTTATCACCAAAGTCAACTGTGGAGTTGTTGTTTTGAACTGTTTTCTTTACTTTCATTGCTACAATTTATACTCTGCCATTATATTCTGGTGTTTTCGATATTAGAATATACTATGTGATAGTCTACTCATTGCTATAGACATTAGCCTCTTAAGGATATTTCAAAGCTTTAAGCAGTTTGCTAATATCAAGAATTCCGTAGGGCGTGTTCCCAAAATCACTAATGTGTATCAGAAATTTATCTCTTGTTATATAACTCTTATTCAGATGAATTAAGCAAAGAATAGGGATATCTTGTGTGATTTTTTAAGTTATTGTATGTAAGAGAATTAGCTATCAATACACTGTACAGAAGGGATTCTCAGAACACTCATAGTTCTCTATTATTTCGTCTATAATTAAGTAGTGAAACCTGGGAACTCATTTGTTAACATAAACATACGCATAAGCTGACCATTACTATACTTATGGTAAGTCTCGACGTTTTCGAACTCCAGGTATTTCATAATAGTTTTCGTAGTCTTAATAAGGTGCCAAATTCCTATATCAAACTTATTTTTTCTCATAACGTTATCGTCTATTTAATGTATGCAAAATAAGACACCCTATGCGCATTTTTTTTGCGTACATCATTAATATATATATAATTAATTATTATTCAGTTAATAATTGTTGATTGTAACAGAGAGTGCACATGTTAAAAGCGTCTATTGTACTTTCGGGTGGTCGGCATTTACAGAGAAGACCATTCTGCCAAAACATTTGACAGGCCAGAGTTCCAAAAGATGCTGCATGTAATTAGCAAGAACAAGGGTATTGTTGATCTGATACTGTTTTCTAAATGGGATCGTTTCTCGCGTAATGTCGTCGCTGCCTACGAAATGAGCGGCAAGCTGAAAAGGCTATCTGTAGAACCGCAGTCCATCGAACAGCCCCTAGACATGGATATACCAGAGAGCAAGATCATGCTGGCTATCTATCTTACTACGCCAGAGGTAGAAAATGATAGACGGGCTTTAAATACCCTTCATGGTATGCGGAGAGCCAAGAAAGAGGGGAGATACCTAGGCATAGCTCCAATTGGCTATAAGAATGGACGGACGCTCAGAACAAACCATTTCTTATACCTAATGAAAAGGCTGAAATAGTCCGTTGGGCGTTTGAAGAGTTATCCAGAGGAATATGGGATATTGATACACTCAGGCGTATGGCAAACAGAAAGGGGCTGAAAGTGGGGCGTAGCCAGTTCTGGAGCCACGTCCGTAACCCAGTCTATTGCAGTAAAGTCTCAATAACTGCTTACAAGAACGAACAGGCTCATTGTGTAAAGGGCATCCATCAGGCAATTGTCACTGAAAGTCTATTTGATGATGTTCAGGACGTTCTGAAGGGTAAGAAACGAAACGTAAACACTTTCACAGAAATAGACCAGCAACTCCCTTTACGGGGTTTTCTAATCTGCCCTCGCTGTGGAAGGCTATTAAGTGGCAGCGGATCAAAGGGCAATGGCGGCATCTATTACTAATCTGTAAAGCTTTGTAAAGAGCGTTTCCGGGCAGATACAGCGAATGAGACATTTGTAAGGCAATTAGGCCAGATAGCCGTCAATGCACCTATCATAGACTACTACTGCCAGATCATCAGTCAGTCATTAAAGAAGGATAACCAAGGGAGGGAGCAGGAGCTGAAAGAAACCCAAGCAGAAATAGACAAGCTATATTCAAGAATAAAAAACGCCCGTTCTTTACGCCTGGATGATGAATTTATCGGAGAAGAGTTTAAAGAAATTAAGGCAGACCTGACCAAGAAGATAGAAGAGCTGGAAAAGAAAAAAACGAAGCTATTATCCACCAACGACAACTACCAGGAATACCTTTCTCAAGGCGGCGAAATCATGAAGAATATTGTCACTCGCTATGTTACAGCTTCTCCAATCGGCAAAAAACAAATCATTGGTTCGATCTTCGCAGAAAAGCTGATTTTTTCAGAAAACAAATTTCGAACCACAGCACCAAACGTCATCCTCGAGCTAATAAGCAGGCCCAGAGCGGGCTCAGACGACTATAAAAAGCAAAAGGTCGGAGATATCTCCGACCTTTCCGCTTTTGTGCCCAGAACTGGATTCGAACCAGCACACCCTTGCGAGCGCTGCGACCTGAACACAGTGCGTCTACCAATTTCGCCATCTGGGCATCCTTGTTTCCGTGTTAGGGATTGCAAAAGTACACATTTAATCCAATCTGCCAAATTTTTCTTTAAAAAGATGCTTAAACAAGCTTTATACTATAGTTACTCTCCGTTAGTGCTCCGTTATAAAGGCAGCACTAACGGAAGGTAACTATAGTCAGACTATCAGAAGACCCAGACACCATTCATCATCGCCACACCACAGGTAGTCTCAAATGAATTTACATAACTATCCGGCGTTCTTCTCCACCATTGACCCCACATCAGTCCATTTGAATTCCGGTAGTTCCAGGCCTCCGCAGCGTTATAATTCAGCCAGGCGGCGTAGTTGGTCTGGAGATTATGGTCTTTTACAAATCGGCAGGCCCAACGTGCAAAGATAGCTTTGAAACCCTGACAATCATCGCAGTCATATTCATCAGGCATAAGACCCTGGGCATTGCACATATTATTTTTCGTGTAGTCCATGGCCTTCATGCCCATTGCTTTAAAATTGGAGGAAGGGTAGGAGTTATGCAGCATACTACAGGCGCCAATAAAAGTGCCTTGTGTATAGGTACGGGAACCTTCGGTAATGGTACCAGCGGCATTGATCGCGCCTTTCACCTCACCGGTGCCGGATACGTACAGACGGCTGACCATCCAGTCGGTGATCATCTTGGCTTTATCCCGGTAACTGACGTCGCCGGTTACCTGGTAGAGGTACATAGCGCAGATAGCAGCTGGAGCATTTACGCAGGCATTTTTGGTGGCTTTGGCGGTGGTCCACCATAGTCCGCCGCCAAGGTTGGTATCCCAGGCACGGTTCCAGACCATATCGAAGTTGTTCTTAGCCATATCCTTCATCCCGCCGTCATTGGTGATGAGGAAGGCCCGTACGCACATTAATGCGCCCCAGATGACGTCGTCATTGAAGGTATTGGATGTCCAGAGTAGTCCGTAAGCATCGCGCATACCGTTATAGAGGTAGACCATTTTATTCCGGAGATCAGCATCATTGTTGACATTGTAAGCGTCTATCAACGTCTCAATAGCTTCTGCCTGCCGCCAGAAATCCATTCTGCCGGTACGGTTGACATCAGAATAGTAATAGGCTTTAAAAGAGGAACCATAGGTGCCATATTGATTGTAAAATGCATTGTTATAGCACTGCATGGCTAACAGGGCTTCTGAGCGTACAGGTTGTACGGAATTGACGGTTACCAGGCCTTTGGTACTCGTTTCTGTGGACAGCTTTTCCATGCTACTGATCTCCTTTTTTCCGCAGCTTGCCATAGCAAGGGCCAGGAGTAATGCCGCAATCGGTGGAATTTTCATGTTTTTCATTTTTTATGAGTGAAGGGTATTGCTAACGTGGAAAAAGTGCTCGTGGAAACCGGGTTTTCAATCTGCTACGTAAAAGGACAGGGGAATAGGGAAAACTACTTACAAGGTCATAAAAAAAGCCGCTTCCGGTGAAGGAAGCGGCTTTTTTCCATATTTTCAGTAGCTTATACAGCTACGTTGAATTCTCTCAGGGTGTCGTTCAGACTGGTTTTCAGGTCTGTAGATGCTTTACGCTGACCGATGATCAGTGCACAGGAAACCTGGTATTCGCCGGCAGGGAATTTCTTGGTATAAGTACCTGGAATTACCACGCTGCGTGCTGGTACACGGCCTTTGTACTCAATTGGTTCCGGACCGCTTACATCGATGATCTTGGTGCTCTGGGTCAATACTACGTTAGCACCCAGTACCGCTTCTTTTTCTACGATTACGCCTTCAACCACGATACAACGGGAACCGATGAAGCAACCGTCTTCGATGATTACCGGACTAGCCTGCAGTGGTTCCAGTACGCCACCGATACCAACACCACCGCTCAGGTGAACATTTTTACCGATCTGTGCGCAGGAGCCTACTGTCGCCCAGGTATCCACCATGGTACCTTCGTCAACATAAGCGCCGATGTTTACATAAGATGGCATCAGGATCGCTCCTTTAGCAATAAAAGCACCGTAACGGGCAACTGCATGAGGTACAACACGTACGCCAAGGTCCTTGTAACGGGATTTCAGCTTCATTTTGTCATAGAACTCGAATGGTCCTACTTCTATGGTCTCCATTGACTGAATGCCGAAATACATCAGAATGGCCTGCTTAACCCACTCATTCACTACCCAACCGTTCTCTCCGGGTTCTGCCACTCTTGTTTTGCCTTTGTCTACAGCCTCGATCACACATTTTACTGCATCACTGTATTGTGATTCCTGCAGCAAAGCACGATCATTCCAGGCCGCTTTTATTAGTTCTTTTAGCTCCATCGTTGAAATTTTCTGCAAACATAAGGAAAACATGTTAGTAGTTGCAAGCTGGCAGCGATTCCTTACCTTTACTTCCCTTTAAACAATGCTATGAATATTGCCTTCGACGCAAAGCGGGCTTACCAGAATAATACCGGACTGGGGAACTACAGTCGTACATTGATAAGTTCTCTGGCTACCTACTTTCCGCAGCACAGTTATTATCTCTATGCTCCTAAGCTGACTACGCTTTATCAGACGGCCGCTTTTTCCAACATGCAATCTGTATTACCTGAAAAACGCCTGCACCGCTGGTTTCGCAGCGCATGGCGCAGTAAATACGTGGTAGGAGAACTGGCGGCAAAAGGCATTGATATTTACCACGGACTGAGTCACGAAATTCCTTTTGGTATACATACAAGCGGCGTAAAAAGCGTCGTGACCATGCATGATCTGATCTTCGAACGCTATCCCGGACAATATAGTCCCATTGATGTCCAGACTTACCGGCGCAAGGCAAAATACGCCTGCCAGTACGCAGATAAGATCATCGCCATCAGTGAACAAACAAAACAGGACATCATTCACTATTATAAAACACCGGCTGAAAAAATAGAAGTTGTCTATCAGAGCTGTGATGAATCTTTCGCTGTAACACACAATGAAAGCCAGATCAGCCAGATGAAAAAGCAGTATGGTCTGCCGGAGTCCTACTTTCTTTACGTAGGTTCCATCATCGAACGTAAGAACCTGATGGGTATCATTCACGCCATGCTGCAACTGAAAGGAGATGTAGACCTTCCGCTGGTGGTGTTGGGTGGTGGCAGCAGTTATAAAAAGAAAGTAAAGGCATTTGCAGAACGGCACGGCATCGCTGACAGTATCATCTGGCTCAATGAAAAGGGCCGTCTGGCGGATGCTGACCTGCCTTTATTGTATCAGGGTGCGGAAGCATTGATATATCCTTCTATCTTTGAAGGTTTTGGTATTCCTATCCTGGAAGCACTCTGGAGCCGTACACCGGTTATCACCTCTGCAGGTTCCTGTTTTGGTGAAACGGGCGGGGACGCAGCGCTGTATGTGAATCCATTGCAACCGCCAACTATTGCGGACGCTATGCGGAAAGTACTGCGTGAGCCGTCATTCGCAGCAACGATGAGAACAAAAGGTTGGGCGCATGCCCAGTTATTCAGCCGTGAAAAATGTGCGGCAGGTGTAATGAAGGTCTACGAAAGTTTATAAATTATGACTGAATTTGAAAATGATATAAGCGCCTCTTTGCAGGTATTACGTAGCGGAGGACTGATACTGTACCCTACAGACACGATCTGGGGGATTGGTTGTGATGCCACCGATGAAGAGGCCGTAAAGAAAGTATTTACACTCAAAGACCGGCCAGAGGCAAAAAGTCTGGTGATCCTGCTGGCGGATGTGAGGGACCTGCTGAAATATGTGGCCCATCCCAGTCCGGAAATAGCGGATATCCTTGCCGGATTCGACAGACCTACAACTGTCATTTATGAAGGCGCCCTTGACCTCGCTCCAAATGTGATCAACAGCGATGGTACCGTAGCGATCCGTATCGTAAAAGATACCTTCTGCCGCCATCTGATCAAACGTCTCCGTAAACCGCTGGTTTCCACTTCTGCGAATCTCAGCGGACAGCCATCACCGGCAACTTTTGCAGAAGTATCGCCTGAAATCAGGAATGGTGTGGACTATGTGGTGTCTTACAGACAAGATGATACTACCCCCGCACAGGCTTCCAGGATTATCAAGCTGCTGAAAGATGGCAGTGTTCAGGTGATCAGATAAAAAAACTTACTTTTGCCGTTTTATTCGTTTATGATCAGTAGAAAGCCTATAGATATTCCCTGTACCCTGCAGGAACGGAAAGTGTTGGAACAGATAGCTTTAGCAGCCCACGAACTGGGCGTTGCCTGCTATCTGATCGGCGGCTTTGTGCGGGATAAAATACTGAACAGACGTACCAAAGATATGGATGTGGTATGCGTAGGGGATGGTATTGCCCTTGCACATAAAGTGGCCGGATACTTTGACAATGCCAAAGTGAGTTTCTTCAAAACCTATGGTACCGCCCAGGTGAAATGGAACGAGCTTGAAATTGAATTTGTTGGCGCCAGAAAAGAAAGTTACCGTCACGAGTCCCGTAATCCTGATGTAGAACCAGGTACGCTTAAAGATGACCAGCTACGCAGAGACTTCACCATCAATGCCCTGGCCATCAGCCTCAATGAAGCTGATTATGGTAGTCTGGTAGACCCGTTTGGCGGGATTGCTGACCTGGAAGCGAAGATTATCAGAACGCCCCTGGAACCGGCGCAGACGTTTATTGACGATCCGCTCCGTATGATGCGCGCCATCCGTTTTGCCTCTCAGTTACAGTTTACGATCTCTGAAGAATCCTTCAGGGGGATTAAGGAAAACGCGGAACGTATTAAGATCATCTCCCAGGAGCGTATTACAGATGAATTCAACAAGATCATGTTGTCTCCTGTGCCTTCCGTAGGCCTGGACCTGCTCTATAAAGCCGGTATTATGAAGATCATACTGCCGCAGATGGTAGACCTGGTAGGAGTGGAAACAGTAGATGGCAAAGGCCATAAAGACAACTTTTATCATACCTTGCAGGTGGTGGACAACATCGCCCGCAATACGAAAGACCTCTGGCTGCGTTGGGCTGCCCTGTTGCACGATATAGGCAAACCGGCCACCAAACGTTTTGAACAGGGACATGGCTGGACATTCCACGGACATGATGCAGTAGGAGGGAAAATGGTGACCCGCATATTTACCAAAATGAAACTGCCCCTGCATGAGGATATGCGGTTGGTAAAGAAACTGGTAGAATTGCACCTGCGCCCCATCAGCGTTACAAAAGAAAATATAACCGACTCTGCTATACGCAGATTGCTCTTTGATGCAGGTGATGATATCGAAGGATTGATGATGCTCTGTGAAGCGGATATCACCTCCAAGAACAAGGCAAAAGTGAAACGCTACCTGGAAAATTTTGAACTGGTACGTCAACGCCTGAAAGAAGTGGAGGAAAGTGACCGCATTCGCAACTGGCAACCCCCGGTAACCGGAGAAATGATCATGGAAACTTTTGGCCTGTCGCCGTCAAGAGTAGTGGGCGACCTTAAAAGCGCCATTCGTGAAGCGATCCTGGATGGGGTGATTCCCAATACCTACGATGCAGCTTATGCGTTCCTGCTTGAAAAAGCTAAATCAATGGATTTGACACCAGTTAAATAAAAATGTTAATTTAGTAGTGTTAATTAATGTTAACATTGCCCTTTTTCAGGATTGGGTGTGATGTTTGCACATATCACTTAATCCTGAAATACCAGATTATTAATAAAATCCTTTATTGTCATGCCTGTTTTGAAATTCAGAGTTTACTGGGAAGAAGATGAAAGTGTGTACAGGGATATTTCCATTAAACCGGACCAGACATTTTTACAATTTCATCAAACTATTTTACAGTCATTCGAATTTGACAATAAACATAAAGCGACTTTTTTCCGTAGCAATGATAACTGGCAACGGGGCAGAGAGATCATTCTTGAACAGGATGGCGCTGCACGTAAGGTTGAACCGCTCATGATGGAAGAGACGCCTATTGCCGCAGCTGTAAAAACGCCCAACCAGAAGTTCATATACCTGTATGACTATGCGAAAAACTGGACGTTCCTCGTAGAGCTGATCGGTGTGTCAAAAGACGAAAATTCAAAAATTGCCTATCCTTTCTGCACCAGGAAAGAAGGTCTCGCGCCAAGCCAATACGGTACCAAAGGTCTTGTAGGAGATAAACTCGTCGAGATGGAAGAGAAATATGACCTCAATAAAGAGGGCATGAGCGAAGACGGTTTTAGTGAAGAAGGCGAAGAAGATAATACCGAATCAGAAGATGATGGCGGCGAAGAGCAGGGCAACGACGATATGTATTAAATCAATTAAGAATTGAAAATTAAGAATTAAGAATTATTGCAGTAATTGGCAGCGTTCTTAATTCTTAATCTTTAATTCCTAATTCTTAATTGGGATATTTTTGAAGTCTATCATTATAGTCGCAGGCCCCACAGCAGCGGGCAAAACGGCCAAAGCAATAGAAGTGGCCCGACACTTTAATACAGCCGTTATTTCTGCGGATTCCCGTCAATGTTATCGGGAAATAAGTATTGGTACTGCTAAACCCAGTCCGCAGGAATTACAGACAGTTCCCCACTATTTTATCAATTCCCACTCCATACAGGAAGAAGTGAATGCCGGTCTGTACGAACAGCTGGCCCTAAACTATGCAGCAGAAATCTGGAAAGAGAATGATGTAGCCGTTATGTGCGGTGGCACAGGGCTTTATATTAAGGCCTTTTGTGAAGGCATGGACAATATGCCCGTTATTCCGCCCGGCATCCGTGCATCTATTCAGACCCGCTATGAACAGGAAGGAATGAGCTGGTTGCAACAGGAAGTACAGGAGAAAGACCCTGGCTTTTATGCTATTGCAGAAATACAGAACCCACACCGTTTAATGCGGGCACTGGAAGTGCTGTATGCTACCGGGCAGTCTATTACCAGCTTCCGTACAGGTAATGTGGTGAAAAGGGATTTTAATATCATTAAAACGGCTATTACGCTGCCTAAAGAAAGACTGCACGATAATATAGCCCGCAGGGTGCATATGATGGTAGCAGAAGGCTTATTGGAAGAAGTACGCGCTGTATTGCCGTATCGTACGCATAATGCGTTACAGACAGTGGGATATAAAGAGGTGTTTGATTACCTGGATGGGAAGATTTCCTGGGAAGAGGCCGTTGAACAGATCATTATTCATACCCGTCAGTATGCTAAACGCCAGCTGACCTGGTTTAAGAAAGATACTGCTTTCAAATGGTATGAAGGAGGGGAGGGCTTGCTGGAGGATGTGATTAGCCAATTAGGAACGAACGATCAGGAATGATGAACGACTGAGCTGATATAAGAGCTTGTCAGGAATAATTCGAATTAATATTTGTCTTAAAATGAAAAGGGGGCGTCTCATAAGTTGAGACGCTTCTTTTTATGTTTTTATACTGTTGTACCAGCCGATATGGTGGATTTGATACCTAAAAGATATTTTAAGTATCAAATCGAGATTTTAAAGTTTAGTTTT